>Ga0207975_100262_pt1 | contig 34111 bp, 18 predicted proteins | sample LakWasMe91_HOW11_2_FD_183913 | JGI IMG/M metagenome (GOLD analysis project Ga0207975, IMG submission 183913) | Freshwater sediment methanotrophic microbial communities from Lake Washington under simulated oxygen tension - Sediment Metagenome... | ecosystem: Environmental > Aquatic > Freshwater >...
GACAAACTTGGTAAACTGTTCCATGACCTGCCTCCTTAATTGCGGCTCTGCGCTTGGGTTTCTACGGAACCTCAAGCTTAACCCGCGTCATTTAAGGTCTGGCAGGTCCAATACATTATGTCTAGCGGCTGGCCGCCTCCAGCAGCGGCGCACGCCCCGCTTGCCTGCGCGGCACGCGCAGCTGCACGCTGTGCGGGATGCCGTCGTCGCGCAGTGCCAGTACATTGCCCTCCTGCGGCACGCCGTCCACCTGCATGCTGGCCATCTCGCCAACGCTCACCGAAATCGTATAAATCGTTTTCCGATAACGGTAATACAGGGTGAAGCCGGGCCAGTCGTCCGGCAGGTGCGGCGCCAGCGTCAGGCGCTCGCCGGCCAGGCCGACGCCGAGCAGCGATTCGACGATCAGGCGGTACATCCAGCCGGCCGAGCCGGTGTACCAGGTCCAGCCGCCGCGCCCGATATGCGGCGCCACCGCGTACACGTCGGCCGCGATGACGTAGGGCTCGACCTTGTACACGGCGCTGTCCTGCGGCGTGCTGCCGTGATGCACCGGGTTGATCATGCGCAGCAGCTCCCAGGCGCGTTCGCTGTCGCCCATCTTCGCGAACGCCATTGCGGTCCAGATCGCGGCATGGGTGTACTGCCCGCCGTTCTCGCGCACGCCCGGCACGTAGCCGCGGATGTAGCCGGGGTTGAGCACGCCCTTGTCGAACGGCGGGTCGAGCAGCTGGATCAGGCCGTAATCGCGCCGCACCAGGCGCTGGTCGACCGCTTTCATCGCGCTTGCGGTGCGCTGCGGGTCGGCCGCGCCGGACAGCACGCCCCAGCTCTGCGAGATCGAATCGATCTGGCATTCGTCGTTGCTGCTCGAGCCGAGCGGGGTGCCGTCGTCGAAGTAGGCGCGCCGGTACCACTGGCCGTCCCACGCATGCTGCTCGATGTTGTGGGCCAGGCGCGTCGCCTCCTCGCGGCAGCTGGCGGCGAATTCATGGTCGCCGTACACGACTGCCACTTCGGCGAAGCGCTGCAGCACTTCGTACAGGAAGAACGCAAGCCAGACGCTCTCGCCCCTGCCTTCGTTGCCGACCCGGTCCATGCCGTCGTTCCAGTCGCAGGTGCCGATCAGGGGCAGCCCGTGCGCGCCGAAGCGCAGGCCGCGCTTGATCGCGCGCACGCAGTGTTCGTACAGGTCCGCGCTCTGGGTCGAGTGGCCCGGCATGTCGTAGTAGGACTCCTCCTCGGGCTGCAGCAGGCGTCCTTCGAGGAACGGCGCCGGCTCGGTCAGCACGCTGCGGTCGCCCGTGCCGATCACGTAGCGATGCGTGGCCAGCGGCAGCCACAGGTAGTCGTCCGAGCAGTGGGTGCGCACCCCGCGGTCCGACGGCGGGTGCCACCAGTGCTGCACGTCGCCCTCCACGAACTGGTGCGCCGCGCACAGCAGCAGGTGCTCGCGTAGCAGGTGCGGTTCGGTGTGGATCATCGCCATCGCATCCTGCAACTGGTCGCGGAAGCCGAACGCGCCGCCCGACTGGTAGTAACCGCTGCGCGCCCACATGCGGCAGGCAATGGTCTGGTACATCAGCCAGCCGTTGGCGATCACGTCGAGCGCGGGGTCGGGCGTTTCGACCTGAATCGCCCCGAGCGTGTAATCCCAGTGCGCACGCACTTTCTCGAACGCGGCGGCGGCCGCATCGCTGCCGCTGTAACGCCCGATCATGCCGCTGGCGTCGGCGTTGCGGCGCCCGCCCACGCCCAGCACGAACACCAGCTCGCGTTCCTGGCCGGGCTGCAGTTCGAACGTGACCTGGATCGCGGCGCACGGGTCGAGCGCGGCGCCGACCTTGCCCGACAGGCGCGCACGCCCCATTGCGGCCGGATTGGCGAGGGTGCGGTTGCGGCCGATGAATTCGGTGCGGTCGGCCGTCACCGAGCGGTTCTGCGCCTCGACCTGGAAGAAGCCGACGCGTCCGGAAAACTCGGTGTTGTAGGCGTTGCGCGCGAACAGCGCGCCGCTCAGCGCATCAATCTCGGTGGTCACGTGCATCGAGGACTTGGCGCGCAGGTCGCCCAGCACCCATTCCACGTAGCCGGTGGCCGACAGGCGGCGCGGCACATTGCTGTCGTTGCGCATGCGCAGCACCGAATACTTGAGCGAGGCATCCATCGCGACGAAGGTCAGCAACTCGCTTTGGATGCCTTCCTCGCTGTGCTCGAACACGCTGTAGCCGAAACCGTGGCGCGTCAGGAATTCGCCGCTCGAGTACACCGGCAAGGGAGTGGGCGACCAGAACTTGCCGCTTTGCTCGTCGCGGATATAGAAGGCCTCGCCGCCGCGGTCCGAGAGCGGGTCGTTGTCCCACGGCGTGAGCCGGAACTCATGCGCGTTCTCGCTCCAGGTGTAGGCCTGGCCGCTTTCCGAGACCACGCTGCCGAAGTTCGGATTGGCCAGCACGTTGACCCACGGCGCGGGGGTGCGGGTGGCGGCATCGGTGCGGATCACGTATTCGCGTCCGTCCGGCGTGAAGCCGCCCAGCCCGTTGTTGAGGATCAGTTCCGGCACGCGCAAGGCGGCGCCGAGCAGCTGGTAAGGTTCGGCGCGCGGCTCGATGGCAAGCGGCGCCAGCCTTGGCGCGACCGGCGCGCCGCGCTTGATCTGGTCGGCCAGGGTGCCGCGGCTGTCCGACAGGATCGCGCGCGCCACGGACTGCATCAGTACCCGGTCCTCGCCCGCGATCTGGTCGAGCAGGCGCACGAAGATGCCGCCCGGCCGGTCGATCGCCTGGGCGTCGATGCCGGAGGCGATCAGGCCCATGATCTGGTCGTGCAGCAGCTGGCGGTAGCCCGACTGGTCCTCGTACCAGATCACCAGGTCCACCACCAGGCCCTTCAGGCGCCAGTAGGCGTGCGCCTGCACCATCTGGCGCGCCAGCTCGATGTTGGCCGGGTCCTTGATCTGCATGAGCACGATCGGCAGGTCGCCCGAAATCGCGTAGGCCCACAGCCCGGACTGGCCGCGCTGGTTGCGCGTGAGCGTTCCCGCGTCGGCGCGCAGCGCAGCGTTCGGGTAGATCACGCTGCTGGCCAGCCGGCTGTAGAGCTGCGCATCCGATTCGCTCGCGTTGAGCTGGCGCAGCACCACCTGGCTGTGGGTCCACGCCAGTTCGAACACGCGGTCGGCCAGGTGGCGGTCCTGGTACTTGTCGATCAGGTGCAGCGCGGCCTCGCGCGTTTCGGTCATGCCGGTGACGACGTCGAGGATGACGACCTGCTCCGGTTCGAGCGTGACCTTGTAGCGGATCGCCACGATCGGATCGAGCACCGAGCCTTCGGCGCCGCCCAGCGGTCCGGCCTCGAGCATGGCGCGCGGCGCCACGGTGCTGTTGCCGCGTCCGATGAACTGGCTGCGGCTGGTCTCGAAGGAGGCGTCCAGCAGCACCCCGTCGTGCACCGTCATCAGGTTCAGCAGCCATGGCGTGTGCTCGTCCTTGGCGCGCGGGCGGCGCGTGCACAGGATCGCGTTTTCATTGCGCAAAATCTCGGTCTGCACGAACAGTTTGCTGAACGCCGGGTGGGCCGCGTCGGCCGCGGCCGGCGTCATCACCACCTCGGCATAGCTGGTGAACTCGATGGTGCGCCGCACCGACGAGGTATTGGTGATGCGGGTGCGCCGCATTTCGATATCGTCTTCCGGCGACACCACGATCTCGGTATACAGGTCGAGGCCGCGGTCGTGGCGGCGGAATTCGGCGCGCCCTTCGGAGAAAATGACTTCGTAACGCTGCGGCTCGACCAGGGTCGGCTGGTAGGCGCTGGACCAGAACAGGCCGCTGTCGACATCGCGCACGTAGCAGAAGGTGCCCCAGTTGTCGGACGTGGCATCCTCGCGCCAGCGCGTCACGGCCAGGTCCTTCCAGCGGCTGTAGCTGCCGCCGGCGCTGCTGACCATCACGTGGTAGCGTCCGTTCGAGAGCAATTGCACCTCGGGCTGCGGGGTGCTGGTGTGCGTGATGATGCGCATCGGCATCACCGCTTCCGGGGCCGGCGCGCGCAGCGAGGCAAGTTCGGCGGTGTCGGCGTAGAACGCGCCCACCTTCGGCACGCGCTCCTGCAGCACCAGCATGGTGGCCTGGAACAGCGGATCGGATTCGAAACGGCGCTGCATCGGGCGCTCGTGCAGCAGGTAGCTCAGGGCCAAAAAGCCCATGCCCTGGTGGTGCGCCATGAACGAGCGCACGATCGCAAAACTCTGGCCGCGCGGCAGGCGCGCGCTGGTGTAGTCGATCGCTTCATAGAAGCCGTACTTGCCCATGAAGCCCAGTTGCGCCATGCGCTCGAGGTTGTGGCAGGCGGCAGCCGGCTCGACCATCAGGCCGAGCATGGTGGCGTAGGGCGCGACCACCAGGTCGTCGGCCAGGCCGCGCTTGAGGCCGGTGCCGGGCACGCCGAAGGCGCGGTACTGGTAGTTCAGGTTGGCGTCGACGGTGTTGTAGCCGGACTCGGAAATTCCCCACGGCACGTCGCGCTGGCGGGCGTAATCGATCTGCGCGTTGACCACCGCGCGATAGGTCTGGTCGAGCAGGGTGTTCTGGTAGGTCGGCATGACCAGCAGCGGCATCAGGTATTCGAACATCGAGCCGCTCCACGACAGCAGCAATTGCTCGCCGCCGATGATGCACAACTGGCGCCCCAGCGCGAACCAGTGTTCCTGCGGGAACTGCCCCTGCGCGATGCCGACAAAGCTGCACAGGCGCACCTCGGAGGCCAGCAGGTCATAGCAGCTCAGGTCGAGCCGGCGGTCGGTCACGTTGTAGCCGATCGCGAGCAGGTTGGTGGTGCAGTTGTACAGGAAGTCGAACTTCATCTCGGAAAATGCGCGCGCCTGGCCGGCCAGTTCGGCCAGCGCGGCTATGCGTTCGGCGGCGCGGGCGCTGCCCTGCCCGACCAGGGCGGTCAGGCTCTGCTGGCGCTCGCGCTCGCTGGGCGCCAGGTCGCTGCTGGGGCTGCCCGTCAAGGCAAACCCGGCCAGCTCGCGCAGGGTCGGAATGCGGGTCAGGCTGGTGTCGACCACATACTCCTGGGGCGCCTGCATCCATGGCGCCAATTCAAGCAGCTCGTCATGCGCGCTGCGGCATTGCAGCAGCAGCTTGCCGGCCCATGCCTGCAGCTGCGGTTCGCCGGCCGGGGCCATGGCGGCGACGATCGCTTCGGCGCAGGCGTGCAGGCGCGCCAGGCAATCGACCATGCCGGGCAGGCTGCCCGCCTCGCGCACCCGTTCCGGCGAAAGCTGGTTCTGCATCGACTCGATCGCGCTTTTCACGGCGCTGCCGGCCTCGCCGGCATGCTCGCCCAGCACACGCAGCGTGATGCCGATCCCGTCCAGGGTCCGGGCGCCGGCGATGGGCTGGTCGGCCAGCGCCGACAAGCCGGGCGCGAGCGTGAGCAAGTGCCCGGCCAGGTTGCCGCTGTCGACCGACGAGACGTACATCGGGTTCAGCGGGGCCAGCGTGAGCGTGTCGTACCAGTTATAGAAGTGGCCGTGGTGGCGCTGCATGCGCTCCATGGTGGCGAAGGTGTTGCCGGTGCGTTCCATCAACTGGCCGGTGGTGAGGAAGCCGAAATCCCAGGCGGTCAGGTTGGCCAGCAGCGACATGCCCATGTTGGTGGGCGAGGTGCGGTGCGCCACCACCTTGACCGGGTGCTCCTGCATGTTGTCGGGCGGAAGCCAGTGGTCTTCGGCCCCGACATAGTCCTCGAAAAAGGCCCAGGTCCTGCGCGCCAGCGCTTGCAGGAACAGCAGCTGCGGCGAACTCAGGCCGGTTGCGGCCAGTTCGACCGGAAGGCTGATCCACCACGCCAGCAGCGGCGCGCAGAACCACAGCAGCAGGATCGGGGCGGCCGCCGCCAGCGCGGCCGGGTTGAGCGCGGACAGCATGAACGCCGCGCCCAGCGCCAGCAGCGGCGAGAACCACATATTGAGCCAGCTGCTGCCCAGGTCGCTGCTCGAGCGCGCCACGGCCGAGGCGCGCCACTCCAGCAGGTGCTGGCGCGACACCAGCATGCGCCAGCCTGCGCGCACGATCGCATCCAGGCTGAACCAGGCCTCGTAGGGCAGGAAGGCGAGCGTCAGGGCGGCGTGCGCGAACTGCAGGCGCGCGCTCTTGAAGGAGCTCGTCAGGTGCTGGCGCCAGAGCGCGTCGTGCGGTTTTTCGGTCAGGCCGAACAGCGTGCCGAGCACGGTCGGCAGGAAAATCACGGACAGCACCGTGCAGGTCCAGAACCAGGGCGCCGGCAGCAGCGCCCAGCACAGCAGCAGCAGCGCGGTCAGGGTGGCCGAGACCAGGCTGCGGCGCAGGTTGTCGAACAGCTTCCAGCGCGACAAGGCCGACAGCGGGTTGCGTTCGCGCCTGCCCCCGGCGGCCGGCACGCTCGGCAGCAGCCAGCCGGCCAGCTGCCAGTCGCCGCGGATCCAGCGCTGGCGGCGCGTCACGTCGTCGCTGTAGCGCGCCGGATATTCCTCGTACAACTGGGCGTCGCTGAGCAGGCCGGCGCGCAGGTAGCAGCCTTCGAGCAGGTCGTGGCTCAGGATCCGGTTGTCGGGCAAGCGCTGTCCCAGCACGCGCTCGAAGGTATCGACCTCGTAGATGCCCTTGCCGATGAAGGAGCCTTCGAAGAACACGTCCTGGTAGACGTCGGAAACGGTGCGGGTGTAGGGATCGATGCCGGCCTCGCCGCCGCACAGCTGTTCGTAGCGCGATGCTTTATCGCCAGGCAAGGCGGCGTTCACGCGCGGCTGCAAGATGCCGTAGCCTTCCACAACGCAACAGCCATCGGGACCGAGCCGGGGCTGGTTCAGCGGGTGCGCCATGGTCGCCACGAAGCGGCGCGCGGCGTCGCGCGGCAACTGGGTGTCGGTGTCGAGCGTGATGACATAGCGCACCTCGGCCAGGCCATCGGTGTCGCCCTCGAGCGCCGCGAACTTGTCGCGCGCGCCGCCGCGCAGGAAGGCGTTCAGGGCGGACAGCTTGCCGCGCTTGCGTTCGAAGCCGATCCAGGCGCGCTCGCCCGCACTCCACACGCGCGGGCGGTGCAGCAGCAGGAAGGGCCCGGCGCGCTCGGGCTGCGCGCCGGCCTGGCAATCCGGATCGACGGTCGCGGCCAGGTGCGTTTGCGCATACTTGAGGTTCAGCTCGCGGATGGCCGCGCGCGCCTGCTCGAGCAGTTCCGCGTCGCCCGGCATGACTTCCTTGTCGGCATCGACGAAATCGGTGAGCAGGCAAAAGCGCAGGTGCGGATCGCGGTTCGCGAGGAAGCGCACTTCGAGCGCTTCGCACAGCGAGGCCAGGTTTTCCTTGCTGTACAGAAGCGAGGGCACCACCACCATGGTGCGCGCATCGGGCGCGATGCCGTCCTTGAAATCCATGCGCGCCAAGGGGTGCGGACGCGTCAGCTGGGTGGCCATCAGGTTCACCAGCGCCAGCGCGAGCTGGCTCGAGCCGAGCGCGGCCAGCACGCCCAGCACCGCCAGCAGCGCAATACCGGCGCCGCCGTCGTGCGCATGTTTGAGAACGCTGCCCGTAAACAGGACGGTAAACACGACGATCGCGCCCAGGTAGGTGGTCAGCGGCGCGGCGCGCCCGATCCGGGCCAGTGCTTCGCCGAGGGAAAACTTGACGGAGAGGCGTTGCTCGAGGGCGGGCAGGCCGGCGCCGACCAGGTAATAGCCGACATGGCGTGTGCGCGCGTCGAGGCCGCCGCTGGCGAGGTCGCGGTTCTCGAGCGCCAGCGCAAGCGCGTGCTCGGTCACCTCCACTTCGTTGCAGGTGCAGTGCTTGGCCAGTTTTTCAACCACGTGGCGGTAATTGTCGCGCGTGGCGAAGTCCATCTTGCCGTACACCCCGGCCGGATCGAGGCGCAAGGTGCGCTCGACCGGGCTCATGGTTTCGACGAATTCGCGCCAGTCCATGGTGCCCAGGAAACGCAGGCTGCCGATGCTGTTGCTGATCGACACCTGGTCGGCCGCCTGCTGGCCGATCTCGGCCTGGATCTGTTGCTCGATGGTCAGCCCGGCATCGGCCAGGCGCGTGGTGACCCACTGCAGGGCCAAGGTCAGCGCAGGGCTTTGTCCCTGCAAGCGGCGCGCCAGTTCAGCCACGAAGCCGCTGCTCATGGGCGGCGCGGAACGGGCCATGTCCGCCACCAGCAAGATCAGGTCGCTCGGATTCTTGTCGGCCGTCTCGGCCATCTGGTCGGCCCAGGTGTTGGCCAGGTCGCGCTGGGTGCGGTTTTCGTAGACGCGCGCGGCCACGCGGCGCAGGTTTTCGATCAGCGCGATGCGCAGCATGATCGGAATCGCCCACAGCTCGCCCAGCTTAAGCGTTGCAACTTCCTGGTAGGCAATGACGAAACGCGACAGGCTCTCGGGATCGACCCGGCCGTCGCCGTGGGAAATGATTTCAAGGGCGATCTGGTAGACCCGCGGAATGCCTTCCGCATCCGCGTTCGCCAGGCGCGGCAATTCCTTGCTGTAATTTTTTGGCAGATGACGGCGCGCCGTGCGGATCTGTTCCTCGATCAGGTAGAAGTTGTCGAGAAGCCATTCGGAGGCCGGCGTGATCTGGCGCCCGGCCTGGATGGCGGAAGTCAGTTCGTTGCAGGTGTCGGTAATCAGGGCGGCGTTGTCGGTCAGGCGCGGCAGCAGGCGGTCGGGCCCGCCGCGCTTGCTAAGCTGATGCCTGCTGGCAAGGTGCTTGCCGTGCGTCGCCATCTGGGCGGCACTGAACAATTCCGAGCGCAGGGGTAATTCGTCGGCTTCACGCGTACGGCGTGCTACGTTTTGCCATTGGTAAAGGGTGTCCAGCAGGATAGTTTTTTCGTCGTTCAACAGGGACCTCGCTTATGGCGTGAAGAGCCAATCCGCTGCGGGAGAGCGGGTTGCGACCGGGTCGGTTCAAGGCCGGGGAGTCAAGAGCGCACGGCTGTTGCAATATTAAAAGCTCGCGCCCGTTTTGACCGTGCGCTAACGAACATAGAAGTTGGCAAGCCCGCGGGACGCGCTGAGCGCAAAGCTCAGGCCGCGAGCGCCAGGCCGCCCGTCAAATGCCACGCATTCTGATAGCCAAGGCGGTGCAGGCTATGCGCGGCGCTGGCACTGCGGCTGCCGCTACGGCAGAAAAACACCAAGGGATGCCGCTCGGCGCGCAGCCAGTCGGCCAGTTGCCACGCCAGGCGCGACAGCGGCACGTTGTGCACCGCGCGTCCGCAGCACTGCGCGAGCCTGTCTCCCGCCTCTTGTTCATACGGCTCACGCACATCGACCAGCAGCGCGTCCGGGTGGGTGGCCAGGAAGCGCGGCAGCGCCGACGGCTCCAGGCCCAGCACGCTGTCCATCGGCGGCAACACGGTGCGCGCCAGGCGCGGCTGCAGCGCGAGCAGCTCGGCCAGAGCGCCGGCGCCGCGCGCCCCGGCGCCCGGCGTGCTGCACAGGACGCCGTCCGCGCCGTGCACGCGGCACAGGATGGTGTCGCCGTCGAGCAGCGCCGCCAGCCTTTGCACCGCGCGCCGCAGTTGTGCGAGCGGCATGCTGTTGTCCGCGCCGGCCGGAACCAGCGCCGTGCCGGTGAAGGCGATGCGCACATCGGCGGCCGCCAGCCCATCGAAGCCGCGCACCCCCAACAGGTAGCTCGCGCACATGCCGTCGTCGTGCGGCAAGCGCGCCAGCACCTGGCCACCCAGCACAAGAGCGCCAGCCGGCGTGCCGTCGCCAAGCAATACCCGCTCGCCGCCGCCCGGCCAGCCGAGCGGGTCGCCGCTGGCGGGGCCGTCGAGGCAATCGTGCAGCTCGGCCAGCAGCGCGGCGCGCGCGCAGGCGCGCCCGCTGGCGACATGGGTGGCGAGCACCGCGCGCACGCGGTAGCCCTGCTGGCGCACCAGCGTTGCGATGCGCCCTGCCAGTGCTGCCAGCGGGTCGATCACCACGCAGCTGCGGCTGGCCGCGTCGAGCACCAGATAGCTGCTGGCGCCATCGGCCGTGAACTGGATCACGCCGTCGCATGCGGGCGGCGCCACGCCGGACGCGATCAGGCAGCTCGCGCGCAGCGCCGCCCCGCAGCGCGCGATGCGTTCGCACGCGCTCTCGATGAAGGCGGCGTCGACCAGCGGCCCGAACGACATGCGCACCGCCGCACGGGCGCGCCATTGCGGCAGGCCCATCGCTTCAAGCACGTAGCTGGGCGCGGCCTTGGCCGATGAGCAGGCCGAGCCCGCGCTGATGCGCACGCCGGCCGCGTCGAAGACATCGAGCAGTTCCTTGGCTTCAAGGCCGGGCACGGAAAAATTGAGCGTGGTCGGCAGCGCATTGCCGAACGGCGCGTTGAACACGATACCGGGCAGGGCCTCGCGCAGGGCGCCGGCCAGGCGCTCGCGAAACGCGGCCAGCTCGGCGCCGGTGCGGAACACGCCGCCCTCTTCCAGCGCCGCCAGCACCGCCCCCAAGGCTGCAATGCCCGCCATGTTTTCGGTGCCGCAGCGCCAGCCGGCTTCCTGTCCGCCGCCGGCCATCAGCGCGGTGTAGGGCGCGCCGGCGCGTACATACAGCATGCCCACGCCTTTCGGCGCATACAGCTTGTGGCCTGAAAAGGGCGCGTAATCGATCGCGCTCTCGCCCAGCGCCAGCGCCAGCTTGCCCAGCGCCTGCACGCTGTCGACCATCCACAAGGCGCCGCTGCCGGTCTCGCGCAGCTGCGCTTCGATGCCGGCCAGGTCGGACAGAACGCCGGTTTCATTGTTGGCAGCCATGGTGCACAGCATGGCTGCCTGTGGCGCCAGTGCGCGCAGCACATCGAGCCGGTGGCGGCCATGTTCATCGACCGGCAGCACGCGCAGTTCGAGCCCGGTGCCGAGCAGGCGATTCCAGTGCGCCAGGCTTTCCGGCACCGCCTTATGCTCGGTGGCGCCGTACAGCAGCAGCTTGCCGGCCGTTTCGCCGCTGGCCTGGCGCGCGCGCACCGCGCACAGCGCCGACAGCACCGCGCTCTGGATGGCCTCGGTCGCGCCGCTGGTAAACGTGATGCGGCCCGGCCCCGCCCCCAGCACCCGGTGTGCGCGCGCGCGCACCTCGTCGAGCATGGCCTTGGCCCGGATCCCGGCCGCATGGCTGCTGCTCGGGTTGCCGAACCGGCAGGCCATCGCATCGGTGGCGGCGGCCAGCGCCGCCGGCAGAACGGGCGAGGTCGCGTTCGCGTCAAGGTAGATTTCGCTGCTCATGGATGCAAATTGTTGAATCTGAAAGAAATGTTTCGTGCAAACGGTAATGTTGAGTAATATGGTAATGATTAAGATACGAAAAAACGTTCCAAATTTCCCTGTTTATTGCAAAAATGAAGAAAAGCCATACTATTAGTTGCGGATTTACGATATGAATCGTCTTGACAAATTCGATTGCGCCATCCTGGCCGCGCTCCAGGCCGACGGCACCTTGTCGATTGCCGGGCTGAGCGAAAAGATAGGTTTGTCCAGCACCCCATGCTGGAAGCGCGTCAAGCGGCTCGAGGAAGAAGGCTATATCGAGAGCCGGGTAAGCATCGTCAACCGCCACAAGGTGGGGCTGCCGGTGACCGTGTTCGTGAGCGTGCGCACCACCGAGCACGACGAAAAATGGCTGGCGCGGTTCGCGGCAGCCGTGATCGCCCTGCCCGAGGTGCTCGAATTCCACCGCATGAGCGGCGAGGTCGACTACCTGCTCAAAGTCGTCACCACCGATATCGACGGCTATGACCGCTTCTACAAGAAGCTGATCAAGACCGCGCAGTTGAGCGGCGTCTCGTCGGCCTTCTCGATGGAACAGATCAAGTTCACCACGGCCCTGCCGCTGGAGCTCATTTCGCACGGCCTGCCTGCCTGAAAACTGAATATTAGTTGTGCCGAATCGTGCGATCATTGCCGCTGGTACAGATCAGAGGAGATAGTCGTATGCGCTTCACCAGAAACTTGCTGCCATGCGCCGCAGCGGCGCTGCTGTTGGCGTCGAGCGCTGCGGCCGCGCAGGAGCAGCTTGTCAAGATCGGCATGAGCGGCCCTTTGTCCGGCTCGAACGCATTCGCCGGCAAGGACAACGAGAACGGCGTGCGCCTCGCGCTCGAGGAACTCAATGCCGCCCCGATCAAGGTCGCCGGCAAGACGCTCAAGTTCGAACTGATCTCCGAGGACGACCAGGGCGATCCCAAGGCCGGCGTGAACGTGGCGCAGAAACTGGCCGACAGCGCTGTCGGATACGTGCTCGGCCCCTACAACTCCGGGGTGGCGATTCCGGCCTCGCGCGTGTACGACGCGGCCGGCATGATGATGTCCACGGTCGGCACCAACCCCAAGATTACCCAGGGCGGCTACCAGAACGTGTTTCGCATCGTTGCCAGCGACACGCAGGTGGGCGCCTCCATGGCCGCCTACGCGGCGCGCCAGCTCAAGCTCAGGAAGGTGGGGGTGATCGACGACCGCACCGCCTTCGGCCAGGGCATCGCAAGTGAATTCATCAAGCAGGCGAAAAGCTCGGGCATGAGCATCGCCGGCCACGAATTCACCACCGACAAGGCGACCGACTTCGCCGCCATCCTGACTTCGCTCAAGGCGAAAAAAGTCGATGCGATCTTCTTCGGCGGCTATGCGCCGCAAGGCGCGCCGATGGCACGCCAGATGAAACAGCTGGGCATGGACGTCAAGCTGCTCGGAGGCGACACCCTGTGCAGCCCGGAGATGGGCAAGCTGGGCGGCGACGCGGTCGGCGCCAACGTGCTGTGCGCGCAGGGTGGCGCGATCCTGGCAAAGCAGGCTGGCGGCCCGGCCTTCGAGAAGCGCTACAGGCAGCGCTTCAAGCAGGATCCCGATGTGTATGCGGCCTCGTTCTACGACCAGATGATGTTCATCGCGCAGGCCATGCGCAAGACCAATTCGCTCGATCCCTCGGTGGTGGGCGTGGCGCTGCATTCGACCGACTACAAGGGCGTCGTCGGCACCTACGCGTATGACGACAAGGGCAACATGAAGAAGTCGGCGGTGACGGTGTACACCTTCAAGGACGGCCAGCCGGTGCCGCTGGCGAGCTACTGACCCTTTCGCGCCCGACGGGGTCCTTCACTGGGGATGTTGAGCATGCACATTCTCGGGTATCCTTGTCGGCGCTTCCATCCCTGATGCATACGGATAATCATGAAAAAAATATTCTCCCTGAGCGCGCTCGGCGCCGCCATCCTGATCGCCTGCAGCTCGGGCGCCGCAGTCGGCTCTGCGCTGGCGAGCACCACGCTCAGCGCCGCCGCGATCAGCAACCCGCACGCAAAAAAACAGCTCGACGTGCTGGCCGACGAATACTACGACGCGCTGGCCCGCTTCGATCCGGTCGGCGCCACCGAGAGCGGCGACAATCGCTTCGACGACCAGATCGGGATGAGCATTGCACCGGCCATGCGCGCCAGACAGTTCGCGCTGTACCACAAGTTCGCGGACCGGCTGCAGGCGATCAAGCGCGCCCACCTCGACCGCCGCGACCAGACCAACTACGACATCCTCGATTACGAGCTCGGTAGCGCGCTCAGTTTCGAAAATCTGCCCGAACACTTGCTGCCGCTGAACCAGATGGACAGCATGCCGGTCACGCTGGCCAACTACGCGGGCGGGCAAGCCGCGCAAGCGCTCACCACGGTCGCGCAATACAAGGCCTACCTGAACCGGCTGAACCAGCTGCCGGCATGGATCGACCAGGCCATCGCCAACATGCGCGAAGGGATGCGGCGCGGGATCGTGCAGCCGCGCGCGACCATGGTATCGGCCCTGCCCCAGTTCAAGCAACTGCTCAGTGAAAAACCCGAAACCAGCATCTTCTACACCCCGATCAAGAACCTGCCTGCCGGCTTTTCCAGCGCCGACAAGCAAAGCCTGGGCGCCGCCTACCGCAAGACCATCGGCACCAAGCTGTCGCCGGCACTGGCGCGCCTGGCGCGATTCATCGAAAACGACTACCTGCCGGCCAGCCGCGCCAGCAGCGGCTGGGGCGCGCTACCGCGCGGCAGGCAATGGTATCTCGCGCGCGTGGCGAGCCAGACCACCACCACGCTGCAACCGGAGCAGATCCACGCGATAGGACTGAAGGAAGTGGCGCGCATCCAGGCCGAGTTCGCGGTGCTGGGACCGAAGATGGGTTACACCGGACCGGCGGCCAAGCTGCCGGCCTGGGTCGCGGAGCAGGACAAATTCCGTCCGTTCAAAACGGAGGCGGAAGTGATCGCTGTCTACCGCAAGCTCGACACGGTATTGAAAGCGAAGCTGCCGGCGCTGTTTACGCTGATGCCGAAAGCGCCGCTCGACCTGCGCCTCGAACCGGAGCTGAGCCGCGCGACCGCGTCGGACCACTACACCGCGCCAGCCGCGGACGGCTCGCGCCCTGGCGTTTTCTGGTCGGTCGTCAACGATCCGACCCAATACGGCAGCACCGGGATGGTGACGCTGTTCCTGCACGAAGGGCAGCCTGGCCACCACTTCCACATGGCGCTGCTGCAAGAGATGGATTTGCCGAATTTCCGCAAGTTCGGCGGCAACAACGCGTTCAGCGAAGGCTGGGCGCTGTACGCCGAAACGCTGGGCAAGGAGATGGGCTTGTTCGACAAGCCGGAAGATTACTTCGGCCACCTGTCCGATGAAATGCTGCGTGCGGTGCGGCTGGTGGTCGACACCGGCATGCATTCGAAAGGTTGGTCGCGCGAGCAGTCGATCCAGTACATGCGCGACACGCTCGGCTACCCGAAGGCGCTGGCGCGAAGCGAGACCGAACGCTACATGGTGTGGCCGGGGCAGGCGCTCGGCTACAAGATCGGCTCGCTCAAGATCAGCGAACTGCGCCAGCGCGCGAGCGCGGCGCTGGGCGAGAAATTCAGCCTGCCGAAATTCCACGAGATCGTGCTTGGCGAGGGCACCTTGCCGCTGTCGCTGCTCGAGGCGAAGGTCGATCGCTGGATCGCCGAGAGCAAATAGACCGCTATCGCCGTTCCAGCGGCGGTGCCGCTCAGAACACCGACAACACCGGGTAGCGCCGCCACTCCGGTTCCGCATAGCGCTCGCAGTTCGCGAAAATGAAATCGAGCACTGCACTCTGATCCGACTGCAGTGCCGCATTCCCCGCCTTCCACGCGTCGAACTTCGCCTTCAGCCGCGGCTCGTCGCGCAGCAGCTCGAGCGCGTGGTCTTCGAACACGTAATCCGAATACGCCTCTTTTTTCTCCAGCACGCTATTGAAGAATCCCCAGCGGAAGAAGCTGTCGTGCCCTTGCGGCTCGAGCGTTTCGATCGCGTAGCGCGCCTTGTCCTGGTCGAGCGGGATCCAGACATCGCCGGCGTGCGCCATCAGCTGCGCAGTGCGTTTCTCGAGCTGCACATCGTCATGGAACATATGCCCTTCGTATGCACTCGCGCGCGAAGTGACCGATGCGATATGGTAGTACTGCACATCGACCAGCTTGTCGGCGTCGATACGCTCCATCTGCACGCCATTCCATTCAAGCCGCTCGATTGCTTCGCGCCACGCTTGCGGCACGATATATGCGCGCGGCGTGTCAACCACCACGTCGGCCGGAAAACGATTGTAGTAGGCGATCTCGCGCTCCCACGGAGCGCTCCGGTCGTACGACAGGCGCGTGTAGTCGCCGATCAGGCTCGCACTGTATCTGGCGGCGTAGCCCTTGAACAGGAAGCTCGCGGCGCGGCTCTCGTCCATCGCCCAGTGCACCGCCCAGTTGCGGCTGGTCTTGCCCTGCTCCCTGGCGGCGTGGCGCAGCGCCTGGATCTGTCCGGCGTGCCGCACCGTGAAATCGAGCGCGGTTTCAACCAGCGCGCGCATCGACTGGTAGCGATCGGAAAACGGCTTGAGCATGTGGGTCTCGGGCATGAACCCGATCGTGTGATGCAGCGCGGCGTAACCGGTCGAAAAACGCGGCGTTTCGAGGAACTCGGCGATGCCGTGGTCGGGACTGTCCTTGACCGGGTTCACGTACGGGGTGGTCGGCCAGCCGCGCCGCTCCATCTCGCCAAACAGGGCGGGCAGCATGGTGTCGCGCAGGAAGTCGCCCAAGCCGCCACCGAGCTTGTCGGCCTGGGTGTGAATCAGCGTCATCGTGTACTGGTAGTCGGCGCCGTTGGAGGTATGGGTATCGACCATCACGTCCGGGTCCCACGCGGTGAACAGCTGGTTGAACACCTGCGCGGTCAAGGTGTCGCACTTGACGAAATCGCGGTTGAGGTCGAGGTGGCGGCTGTTGCCGCGAAAGCCGAACTGCTCCGGCCCTTCCTGGTTTACGCGCGAGGTATTGGCGCGATTGAGGCTGCCGTCCACGTTGTAGAGCGGGACGAACAGGAACACCGTCTTGCCGAGTGCCGCGAGGCGTTCGGGCTCGAGGCAGAAATCGCGCACCAGCGCCATGCAGGCATCGACGCCTTCCGGCTCGCCCGGATGGATGCCGTTGTTGTTGAAGAAAACGGAGCGCCCTTCGCGCTTGATGCGCGCGCGTTCGAACACGCCGTCGGCGCTGATCACGCCGGCATGGATCGGGTGGCCGGCGTCGGACGTGCCGACCGGACCGAAGCTGAGGATGGAAGGGAAGCGGCGCGCCAGTTCGTGGTAGTAGGCGATGCACTCGGCCAGGGTGGTGGTCTGGTTCCCGTTGCCCTTTTCGTAGGGCGTCTGCAGTTGGTTTGGCATGTCTTTTGATCTTCTTGTGGAAAACAAAACGCTACGATACAGCATCTGGTTTCGGCTGTGGGCGTTCGGGCCGGCGGCGCCCGCCGGCATGCTTACAACTGCTTACTATTGAAAGGTAACTATGTGGGGCAACACACGGAAGCAATCGCGCTGCGATGAGAGCATCGGCACATCTTCAGATAATAAGGAGAACGCCATGCATTTCTCTCAGCAACACGCCGAAAGCGGCGCCAGGATCACCAAAATCGGCATCGTCGCCGCGCTGCACGTCGTGCTCGCACTGGTGCTCGTCAAGAGCATGGACATGAAGGTCATCGCCATGCCCAAGCTGGCTGAAACCATCATGATGATCACGCCGGAAGCACCCAAGCCGCCGCCTCCTCCGCCTGAGCCGCCCAAGCCGACACCGAAGGTCGCTCCGCCACCCCAGGCATACGCGCCGCCGCCCGAGGTCGAGGTAGCGCAGCAGCAAGTCGAGCCGACCATCCAGGCAGCGCTCCAGCCCGACCCGGCACCTCCCGGCCCGGTAGCGGCCGAAGCGCCGCCCGCCGAGCCGGGTACGGCGGCAATGCGCACGGCGGTGTTTGCCGATGCGCGCGGCTGCGGCACGCCCGAGTATCCGGCACGCGCAGCGCGCAACGGCGAAAGCGGCACGGTCACGCTTGCATTGCTGGTAGGCACAGACGGGCGGGTAGCCGGTTCGCGCGTTCAGAAATCGAGCGGGTCGCGCGAACTCGACAAGGCTGCGGTGTCGGCCCTGAGCCTGTGCAAGTTCAAGCCGGCCACCAATGGCGGCGTTGCCGAGCAGGCCTGGGCGCAAATTGCCTACGTCTGGACCCTGGAACAGTAATCCCGTTCCGCTAGCGGCGGTTCGCCGGGATACAACAGCGCATTGTCGCAACGCCGTTGAGATCTTGGTTGGCGTCCATGGCAAAAGTGTCAGCAGTGCTGACACTTTTGCGTCGTCCCTGTGGCGATACAACAAAGCGTTACAGCAACGCCGGACGGAGTGACATACAATGGCGACGCGCAACATGCGCCTTCCATCCCTCTTACTCTACGCCCTAGGAACCCATGCAAAAGATGCTTTCCTGCGTTGTCGGCACCGCCCTCGCTACCAGCCTGGCCCTGGCCTTCCCCGCGCAAGCCAAAACCTCCCTCCACGCTCCCGCCGTCCAGGAAGCCTCCTTGCGCGGCCACCTGTCCTTCCTCTCCAGCGATATGCTGGAAGGGCGCGGTACCGGCCAGCGTGGCGGCGACCTGACGGTCGCTTATCTTGAGGCACAAGCCATGGCCGCGGGCCTTCAGCCGGGCAACGGCAAGAGCTTTCGCCAGCCGGTCAGGATCGCGGGTGTGAAGTCAGCGCCGCAGTCGAGCAGCGTGGTGCTGGAAGCGGGCGGCCAAGCGCAGCCATTTGCCTTCGGCAAGGACTGGGTCTGGGCGCCAGGCGACGCCAAGCCGGTCCATGCGATGGATAACGAACTGGTGTTCGTCGGCTACGGCATCAGCGCGCCGGAAGCCGGCTGGGACGATTACAAGGGCCTCGATGTCAAGGGCAAGATCCTGGTCATGCTGGTCAACGATCCGGCGCCGACGGCCGCCGAGCCTGAGCGTTTCGGCGGCAAGGGGCTGACCTATTACGGGCGCTGGACCTACAAGTTCGAAGAAGCGGCGCGCCTTGGCGCGGCTGGCGCGCTGCTGATCCACACCGATGCATCGGCCTCGTACGGCTGGAGCGTGGTGCAGAACAGCTGGATGGCCGAGCGCTTCCAGCTGGCCGAGGATGCACTGGGCAGCGGCATGGAAGGCTGGATGACCGACGCCAGCGCGCGTACCCTGTTCAAGGCCGCCGGCCACGACCTCGATGCGCTGCGCAAAGCTGCCGAGACCCGCGACTTCAAGCCGGTCGCACTGGGCGCCAGGGTCAAGGGCGAGACCTTGGCGGCGGTGCGCATGATCGAGCAATTCAACATTGCCGCAGTCGTGCCCGGGACCGATCCCAAGCTCAAGGAAGAAGTCGTGATCTACAGCGCGCACTGGGATCACCTCGGCAAGCAGGGTGAGAGTGGCGACACCATCTACAACGGCGCCGTCGACAACGGCTCCGGCACGGCCGGGCTGCTGGCGATGGCGCAAGCGGCGATGCGTGCGCCGGCCAAGCGCAGCCAGATGTTCCTGTGGGTCGCGGCCGAAGAGCAAGGCCTGCTGGGCAGCGCGGCATACGCGTCGAGCCCGCTGTGGCCGCTCGCCAAGACCGCAGCCAACCTGAACCTGGACAGCCTCAATTTCGTCGGCAGCACGCGCGACATCGGCACCAAGGGCAGCGAGCGCACCGAGCTGGCGGGCATGGCGGCCGCTACCGCCAAGTCGATGGGACTGAGCGTATCGGCACCGGCCCCGGATCTGTCCGGCGGCTACTTCCGCAGCGACCACTTCAGCTTCGCCAAGGCGGGCGTGCCGGCCTTCTCGATCTCGGGCGGACGCGATTACGTCAAGGATGCCGAGGCCGGAAAAGCGAAGGCGCAGGCCTACCGTGCGCGCTATCATCAGGTGACCGATGAATTCGACCCGAGCTGGGACCTGTCGGGCATGGTGCAGCAGGCGCAGTTCACGCTGAACCTGGGGCGCACTATCGCGAACGCGCCGAAAATGCCCGCATGGATAGCGGGCGATCCGCTGGGCAAGTCGCGCGCGCAGTAAGCGGCAACCACGCGGTTTACCGACATGCCGCTCAGCAGCAAGCTGAGCGGCATTTTTTCGCTTCCTGCTCGATTCGGGTGTTTGCGATGAAAGCGAACTGCGCCGGATCAACCAAACAGTGTTGTCCCTGGTTGGCACGGCACACCCGCACCCGCCCTACTTGGCTAACTCGTCGGCAACTAATTTCTGTAGTTGTTCGTAGCCGAACGACGGCAGGGGGCGGCCATTGACGAAGAACTCGGGTGTCATTGTGACGTTCATGGTTTTCGCATCGGCCAGGTCCTGCTCGATCACGCGGGCGATTTCGGGCGATTGCATGTCGTTCTTGAGGCGCTCGAGGTCCATGCCCAGGCCTTCGAGCTGCGGCCATACCAGATCGACGCGGGCCGTGTGGTGCTGCACCCAACTGCCCTGCCGTGCCAGCAAGGTCTCGAGCACTTCCCAGTATTTACCTTGCTTGCGGCTCGCCTCGAGCAGCTTGACGACTTCCGTCGAGCCCTGGTGAAACGGCGCGTACCGCAGCGACAGGCGGATCTTGCCCGGATTGGCAGCGAGCATCTCTTTTACCTGCGGGTAAAACGCGCTGCACGTTTCACATGCCGGGTCGAGGAACTCGACGATATGGACAGGCGCCTCGGCGTTGCCCTTTGCCGGGGAATGAATGCGCACCAACGCCTCGCGATTTTTTGCGGCCATCTGTTCTGCCTGCTGTGCCTTCTGGCTCCGATAGACCTGGGTGGCGCCGGCGAAAGCGACGGCGAGCACGACGATTGCAGCGATAAAGATAGTCTTCTGTTTCATTTTCGGGAGGTAAAGTAGATTGAGATAAGCAACAGGATGATGACGGAGAATGCGGCCAGCGAGAGCAGCGGAATGGTCACGAAGCCGAACCATTCGACTTGCACCTGCGAGCAAGGCACGCCCTGCACGCATGGCGAGGCAGACTCCGGGATATAAGCCTTGGTGAGTAACAGGTGGTATAGCGCAATCGCCCAGCCGGTCAGTGCCAGCGGCAGCGCGTAGCGCACCACCTTCAGGTCCAGCGGGAACAGTCCGACCGCCAGTATAAAGACTAGCGGGAACATGAAAATGCGCTGGTACCAGCACAGCACGCATGGCGAAAATCCCATCACCTCGCCCAGGAATAAGGCTCCCATGGTCGAGCCGGTGGCGCTAAGCCATGCGGCGAATATGAAGTACCAGGCAGGATTCGTGTGGGTTTCTCCGGTGCCGGTATGGGCGCTGCCGGCGCCTGCAGAAAGCTTGTTCATTGTGGTCGTGGATGGAGTGTTGTAGCACTGGAACTGAACTATGAGCGCGCAGCGTAACCTGTAGCAAAAAAATGCGCAACTTTAATATGGCGGCCGGCGCCGGAGGCCAGATCAGGCGCGGCCCAGGCGAATGCACGGCCCTTGGCGCTAGCGCATGGCGCCCGCAACGCATTTTGCGTCGGCCTTGCTGCCAGCTGGTAGCCAGAAGTGGGAGAATTTGACCGGCCAACGGGGTGCGCAGCGCGCCATTGAGCGCCGGTATCGAGTGTTCGCCTGTCGGGGTGACTGAACTTGATGGATGGCTTAGAAAAAAACGGCGCCGGGATTTCTCCTCGGCGCCGTTTTCATTGACTTGCCAGAGCGCTTACTCTGACTCGCCCTGATGGTGCTCGGCTGCAGCGGCAGCGGTGCTGTCTTCCATCGCTTGCAGCTCGCTGGCCATGTTGGCCTTCTCTTGCTGCAGCAGCGCCTGACGCTCTTCCACTTCCCACGCTTCCTTCTCTTTGCGGGCGCGATGGAAGGCCAGGCCGGTGCCGCCAGGAATCAGGCGGCCGACGATGACGTTTTCCTTCAGGCCGCGCAGACCGTCGCGCTTGCCCATGATCGCCGCTTCCGTCAGCACGCGGGTGGTTTCCTGGAACGACGCGGCCGAGATGAACGAATCGGTCGACAGCGATGCCTTGGTAATACCCAGCAGTACGTTTTCGTAGGTTGCAGGGATCTTGCCGGCGGCGATCACGCGGTCGTTTTCGTCCAGCAGCTCGGACCGCTCGACCTGTTCGCCGACGATGTAGTTCGCATCGCCCGCTTCCACGATCTGCACGCGACGCAGCATCTGGCGCACGATCACTTCGATGTGCTTGTCGTTGATCTTCACGCCTTGCAGACGGTACACGTCCTGCACTTCGTCGACGATGTAACGCGCCAGCGCTTCGATACCGAGCAAACGCAGGATGTCTTGCGGATCGGCCGGGCCGTCCACGATCATCTCGCCCTTGTTCACCACCTGGCCGTCGTGCACCAGCACTTGCTTGTCCTTGGTGATCAGGAACTCGTGCTTGTTGCCGTCCATGTCGGTGATTTCCAGACGCTGCTTGCCCTTGGTTTCTTTACCAAACGCAACCGTACCCGTGACTTCGGCCAGCATGCCGGCGTCTTTCGGCGAACGCGCTTCGAACAACTCGGCCACCCGTGGCAGACCACCGGTAATGTCGCGCGTCTTCTGCGATTCAGTCGGGATACGTGCCAGCACTTCGCCGACCGACACTGCCTGGCCGTCCTTGACCATGATCAGGGCGCCGACCTGGAAGCCGATCGCCACCGAGTGCTCGGTGCCTGCGATCTTGACTTCTTCGCCAGCTTCGTTAAGCAGCTTGACCTGCGGACGCAAGGTCTTGGTCAGCGAACCGCGACGTTTCGCGTCGATCGCCACCAGGGTCGACAGGCCGGTCACTTCGTCCACCTGGCGAGCGACGGTAACGCCCTCTTCCACGTTCTCGAAGCGCACCACGCCGGCGTACTCGGTGATGATCGGACGGGTCAGCGGATCCCAGGTCGCCAGGGCCGTACCGGCCTTGATGACCATGCCATCCTTGACGTTGAGGGTGGCGCCGTACGGCACCTTGTGACGCTCGCGCTCGCGGCCATGGTCGTCCGTGATCAGCACTTCGCCGGAACGGGAAATGACGATCTGGGCGCCCTTGCCGTTGGTGACGTAACGCATGGTCGCGGTGAAACGGATGGTGCCGTTCGACTTCGCTTCCACCGACGAGGCCACTGCCGCACGCGATGCCGCACCACCGATGTGGAAGGTACGCATGGTCAGCTGGGTGCCAGGCTCGCCGATCGACTGCGCTGCGATCACGCCGACCGCTTCGCCGGCGTTGACCAGCACGCCGCGGCCGAGGTCGCGGCCGTAGCACTTGGCGCACAGGCCGAAGCGCGTGTCGCAAGTGAGCGGCGTGCGCACCTTGACTTCGTCGATCGACAGGCGCTCGATCTCTTCGACCATGTCTTCGTCGAGCAGGGTGCCCGCTTCGTACAGGGTCGCCTGGGTCTCGGGATGAACGATGTCGTGCACGTTGACGCGGCCCAGGATACGGTCGCGCAGCGCTTCGATCACTTCACCGCCTTCGACCATCGCCTTCATCAGGGTGCCGTTGCTGGTGCCGCAGTCGTCTTCGATCACAACCAGATCCTGCGTCACGTCGACCAGGCGGCGTGTCAGGTAACCGGAGTTCGCGGTCTTCAACGCGGTATCGGCCAGGCCCTTACGAGCACCGTGAGTCGAGATGAAGTACTGCAAAACGTTCAGGCCTTCGCGGAAGTTCGCGGTAATCGGCGTTTCGATGATCGAACCGTCCGGTTTGGCCATCAGTCCGCGCATACCGGCCAACTGGCGAATCTGGGCTGCGGAACCGCGCGCGCCGGAGTCGGCCATCATGTAAATGGCGTTGAACGATTCCTGCGTCGACTTGGTGCCGTCGCGCTTGACCACGTCTTCGACCTTGAGCTGGTCCATCATGGCCTTGCCGACTTCGTCCGAGGTCTTGCCCCAGATGTCGACCACCTTGTTGTAACGCTCGCCGGCGGTAACCAGACCGGACGAATACTGCTGTTCGATCTGTTTGACTTCCTGTTCGGCGGCCGAAATCAGGGTCACCTTTTGTGGCGGAACCAGCATGTCGTCGACGCAGATCGAGATACCGGCGCGCGTCGCGAGACGGAAACCGGACTGCATCAGCTTGTCGGCGAACACGACGGTGGCGCGCAGGCCGCACTTGCGGAACGAGGTGTTGATCAGCTTCGAAATCTCTTTTTTCTTCAGGGCGCGGTTCAGTACGGAGAACGGCAGGCCCTTCGGCAGGATTTCGGACAGGATGGCGCGCCCGACCGTGGTTTCGTAGCGCGTGACGGTGCGCACGAATTCGCCGCTCTCGGCGTCTTTCGGGTTCTCGACGATACGTACCGTGATACGGGTCGTCAGTTCCACTTCCTTGTTGTCGTAGGCGCGGATGACTTCGGACACGTCGGTAAACAACATGCCTTCGTTCCTGGCATTGATCGCTTCGCGCGTCGCGTAGTACAGGCCGAGCACGATATCCTGGGACGGCACGATCGACGGTTCGCCGTTCGACGGGAACAGGATGTTGTTCGATGCCAGCATCAGGGTGCGCGCTTCCATCTGCGCTTCGATCGAGAGCGGCACGTGGACCGCCATCTGGTCACCGTCGAAGTCGGCGTTGAAGGCCGCGCACACCAGTGGGTGCAGCTGGATTGCCTTGCCTTCGATCAGGACCGGCTCGAACGCCTGGATACCGAGGCGGTGCAGCGTAGGCGCACGGTTGAGCATGACCGGGTGTTCGCGGATCACGTCTTCCAGGATGTCCCACACCACCGGTTCCTGAATCTCGACGAGTTTCTTGGCGGCCTTGATCGTGGTTGCCAGGCCCATCAGTTCGAGCTTGTTGAAGATGAATGGCTTGAACAGTTCCAGCGCCATCAGCTTGGGCAGGCCGCACTGGTGCAGCTTGAGCTGCGGACCGACCACGATGACCGAACGGCCCGAATAGTCGACGCGCTTGCCCAGCAAGTTCTGGCGGAAACGACCGCCCTTGCCCTTGATCATTTCCGCGAGCGACTTGAGCGGACGCTTGTTGGCACCCGTCATTGCCTTGCCGCGGCGGCCGTTGTCGAGCAGAGAGTCGACCGCTTCCTGCAGCATGCGCTTCTCGTTACGCGTAATGATTTCCGGAGCGCGCAGTTCCATCAGGCGCTTCAGGCGGTTATTACGGTTGATGACGCGGCGATACAGGTCGTTCAGGTCGGAGGTCGCAAAGCGGCCGCCGTCGAGCGGCACCAGCGGACGCAGTTCCGGCGGCAGCACCGGCAGCACTTCCATGATCATCCAGTCCGGCTTGATGCCCGAACGCTGGAACGCCTCGAGCACCTTGAGGCGCTTGGCGTATTTCTTGATCTTCGCTTCGGACTTCGATTCCTTGAGCTCCACGCGCAGCGCTTCGGCATCGCGGTGGATGTCGATCGAGCGCAGCAGTTCACGGATGCCTTCGGCGCCCATGAATGCGGTGAAGTCGTCGCCGTATTCTTCATACTTGGCGGCGTAGTCGTCTTCCGACATGATCTGGCACTTCTTGAGCGGGGTCATGCCTGGATCGGTCACGACGTATGCTTCGAAGTACAGCACGCGTTCGATGTCGCGCAGCGTCATGTCCAGCACCATGCCCAGGCGCGACGGCAGCGACTTCAGGAACCAGATGTGCGCGGTCGGCGAGGCCAGCTCGATATGGCCCATGCGCTCGCGGCGCACCTTGGCCAGGGTGACTTCGACGCCGCACTTTTCGCAGATCACGCCGCGGTGCTTGAGGCGCTTGTACTTGCCGCACAGGCACTCGTAGTCCTTGATCGGGCCAAAGATCTTGGCGCAGAACAGGCCGTCGCGCTCGGGCTTGAAGGTACGGTAGTTGATGGTTTCCGGCTTCTTTACTTCGCCGTAGGACCATGAACGGATTTTTTCAGGTGACGCCAGACCAATCTTGATCGCGTCGAACGTTTCATTTTGCTGAACTTGCTTGAATAGATCGAGCAGTGCTTTCATGTATCACTCCAGGGGTGATTAAACTTCTATTTCCTGAGACGGCATCGCACGGGCGGGTTTTCCCGCGCCGCGCAACGCCATCTCAAACCAAGTGACGTCTGTTGACGCTCTTAGTTGCGTTCGAGGTCGATATCGATACCCAGCGAACGGATTTCCTTGACCAGCACGTTGAACGATTCCGGCATACCCGCGTCGATCACATGGTCGCCCTTGACCAGGTTTTCGTACACTTTGGTACGGCCGTTCACGTCATCGGACTTGACGGTCAGCATCTCTTGCAGCACATACGATGCGCCGTATGCTTCCAGTGCCCACACCTCCATCTCACCGAAGCGCTGGCCGCCGAACTGGGCTTTACCGCCCAGTGGCTGCTGCGTCACGAGCGAGTATGGTCCGGTCGAGCGCGCGTGCATCTTGTCGTCGACCAGGTGATGCAGTTTCAGCATGTGCATGTAGCCAACCGTGACCTTGCGCTCGAACGCTTCGCCGGTGCGCCCGTCATACATCGTGACCTGGTTCTTCGACGGCGTCATGCCGAGCTTCTTGGCGATGTCGTCCGGGAAAGCCAGGTCGAGCATGCGGAGAATCTCGGACTCGTGCGCACCGTCGAACACCGGGGTCGCGAACGGCACGCCGTGTTTCAGGTTCGACGCCAGCGTCATGATTTCGTCGTCGCTGAAGTTGTCCAGGTCTTCCGTCTTGCCGGTTTCGTTGTAGATCAGGCCCAGGAACTTGCGCATTTCCTCGATCTTCGCTTGCGCCTTCAGCAGTTCGCCGATGCGCAGGCCGAGACCCTTGGCGGCCCAGCCCAGGTGGGTTTCCAGGATCTGACCGACGTTCATCCGGGATGGAACGCCGAGCGGGTTGAGCACGACGTCGGCCGGGGTGCCGTCTGCCATGTAAGGCATGTCTTCGACCGGCACGATGCGCGAAACCACACCCTTGTTGCCGTGGCGGCCCGCCATCTTGTCGCCCGACTGCAGGCGGCGCTTGACGGCCAGGTAGACCTTGACCATCTTTTGCACGCCAGGCTGCAGCTCGTCGCCTTGCGTGAGCTTCTTGCGCTTTTCCTCGAAGGCAAGGTCGAACTGGTGACGCTTCTCGGCGATCGATTCCTTGATCGCTTCGAGGGCGGCGGCGGCATCGTCGTCGCTCGGACGGATGTCGAACCAGTGGTAGCGGTCCAGGTCGGCCAGGTAGTCCTTGGTGATCGCGGCGCCCTTGGCCAGCTTTTTAGGGCCGCCGTTGACAACTTTACCGATCAGCATTTTTTCCAGACGCTGGAAGGCGTCGCCTTCCACGATACGCATCTGGTCGTTCAGGTCCAGGCGGAAGCGCTTGAGCTCGTCGTCGATGATCTGCTGGGCGCGCTTGTCGCGCACGATGCCTTCACGCGTGAACACTTGCACGTCGATCACGGTGCCGACCATGCCCGAAGGCACGCGCAGCGAGGTGTCTTTCACGTCGGATGCTTTTTCGCCGAAGATCGCGCGCAGCAGCTTTTCCTCAGGCGTGAGCTGGGTCTCGCCTTTGGGCGTGACCTTGCCGACCAGCGTGTCGCCGGCCTGCACTTCGGCGCCGATGTAGACGATGCCCGATTCATCCAGGCGTGCCAGCTGGTTTTCCGCCAGGTTCGAGATGTCGCGCGTGATTTCCTCGGCGCCCAGCTTGGTGTCGCGCGCAACGACCGACAGCTCCTCGATGTGGATCGAGGTGTAGCGGTCGTCCTTGACCACGTTTTCCGAGATCAGGATCGAATCCTCGAAGTTCAGGCCGTTCCATGGCATGAACGCGACCAGCATGTTCTGGCCCAGGGCCAGTTCGCCCAAGTCGGTCGAGGCGCCGTCGGCGATCACGTCGCGCTTGGCGACGCGGTCACCGACCTGGACGATCGGACGCTGGTTGATGTTGGTGTTCTGGTTGGAACGGGTGTACTTGATCAGGTTGTAGATGTCCACCCCGACTTCGCCCGCCTGCGCTTCGTCGTCGTTGACGCGAATCACGACACGGCCTGCGTCGATGTAATCGACCACGCCGCCGCGCAGTGCCTGCACGGTGGTGCCCGAGTCGACCGCGACGGTGCGCTCGATGCCGGTGCCGACGACCGCTTTTTCAGGGCGCAGGCAAGGAACTGCCTGGCGCTGCATGTTGGCGCCCATCAACGCGCGGTTCGCGTCGTCGTGCTCGAGGAACGGAATCAGCGAGGCCGCCACCGACACGATCTGGCCAGGCGCCACGTCCATGTACTGGATGCGCTCCGGCGAGACCAGGATGGTTTCGCCGGCTTCGCGGGCCGACACCAGTTCGTCCGACAGCGTGCCTTCCGGCGAGATGCTCGCATTCGCCTGGGCGATGATGTAGCGCCCTTCTTCGATCGCGGACAGATAGTCGATCTTGTCGGTGACCATGCTGTTTTCGACCTTGCGGTACGGAGTCTCGAGGAAGCCGTATTCGTTGAGGCGGGCAAACAGTGCCAGCGAGTTGATCAGGCCGATGTTCGGGCCTTCAGGCGTTTCGATCGGGCACACGCGGCCGTAGTGGGTCGGGTGCACGTCGCGCACCTCGAAGCCGGCGCGTTCGCGCGTCAGGCCGCCAGGTCCGAGCGCGGAGACGCGCCGCTTGTGGGTGATTTCCGACAGCGGGTTGGTCTGGTCCATGAACTGCGACAGCTGGGACGAACCGAAGAACTCGCGAATCGCGGCCGAAATCGGCTTGCTGTTGATCAGGTCGTGCGGCATCAGGTTGTCCGCTTCGGCCTGGCCGAGGCGTTCCTTGACGGCGCGCTCGACGCGCACCAGGCCGGCGCGGAACTGGTTTTCGGCCAGTTCGCCCACGCAGCGCACGCGGCGGTTACCGAGGTGATCGATATCGTCGACTTCGCCGCGCCCATTGCGCAGCTCGACCAGAATCTTGATCACGGCCAGCACGTCTTCGTTCGACAGCGTCATGGCGCCGGTCAGCTCGTCGCGCCCGATGCGGCGGTTGAATTTCATGCGGCCGACGGCCGACAGGTCGTAGCGTTCAGGGCTGTAGAACAGGCCGTTGAACAGTGCCTCGACCGAATCTTCGGTTGGCGGCTCGCCAGGACGCATCATGCGGTAGATCGCCACCTTGGCGGCCATCTGGTCGGCGGTGTCGTCGATGCGCAGGGTTTGCGAGATGTAGCCGCCCTGGTCCAGGTCGTTCGTATACAGGGTCTGGATTTCGCTCACGTCCGCTTCGCGCAGGCGGCCCAGCACTTCATCGGTGAGCTCGTCGTTGGCGCTCGCGATGATCTCGCCGGTTTCCGCGTCGACAATGTTCTTGGCAAGCACGCGGCCGAGCAGGTAGTCTTCAGGCACGGAGATGTGCTTGAGGCCGGCCGCTTCGATGTCGCGCACGTGCTTGGCGTTGATGCGCTTGTCCTTCAGGACCAGCGTCTTGCCGGACTTGTCGACGATGTCGAAGCGCGCCACTTCGCCGCGCAGGCGCTCGGCGACGAATTCCATTTCCGCGCCTTCCGAGCGCAGGTTGAAATTGTCGAACACGAAGAAATTGGCCAGGATCTGCTCATGCGACATGCCGATTGCCTTGAGCAGGATCGTCACGGGCATCTTGCGGCGCCGGTCGACGCGGAAGAACAGGATGTCTTTCGGGTCGAACTCGAAGTCGAGCCAGGAACCACGGTAAGGAATGATGCGTGCGGAGAACAGCAGTTTTCCGGACGAGTGCGTCTTGCCGCGGTCGTGCTCGAAGAACACCCCGGGCGAGCGGTGCAGCTGCGACACGATCACGCGCTCGGTACCGTTGATGACGAAGGAACCGGTGGTCGTCATGAGCGGCAGTTCGCCCATGTAAACTTCCTGCTCTTTCATTTCCTTGACCACAGGCTTGGTCGGCGATTCCTTGTCCAGGATCACCAGGCGTACCTTGGCGCGCAGCGGCGACGCGAACGTCAGGCCACGCTGTTGGCATTCCTTGACGTCGAACGCCGGGTCGCCCAGGACGTACGACAGGAACTCGAGGCGCGCAAAACCATTGTGCGACACGATCGGGAAAATCGAGGTGAACGCCGATTGCAGGCCGTCGTTCTTGCGGGTAGACGGAATGGTATCCGCTTGCAAGAAGTTCTCGTAAGATTCAAGCTGGGTAGCCAGCAGAAAGGGAACGTTGTGAACGTTGGCGCGCTTCGCGAATGACTTGCGAATGCGTTTCTTCTCAGTAAATGAGTAGTGCATGGACACTCCGTGAGTGACAGAAAGGATGAGAATTCAGGAATTTCCCGTGACAGCCGGCAAAGTGGCGATGGTCACTGGAAAGGCCTCAAGTCTCGAACTCTCGGTCAGGTGAAAAGAAGAACAACAGGTGCGGCGTGCTGCTTGCTGCGTGCTGCGTGTACTATATTTACCACAAATACTATAAATACCACATTTCTTACATATGCGGCGGGGACGACAAAAGAGCCAAAGCCGCATTCCCCTCCTTTCGGAGGGGAACCGCAAGCTTTGACTCCGGCGCCGAATTGCCGCCAAGTACGACTGTTACTTGATTTCGGCTTTCGCGCCAGCGTCTTCCAGTTTCTTCTTACCGGCTTCAGCATCCGCTTTCGAAATTGCTTCTTTAACAGTCTTCGGTGCGCCGTCGACCAGGTCCTTGGCTTCTTTCAAGCCCAGGCCGGTGATTTCGCGAACTGCTTTAATCACGCCAACCTTGTTCGCGCCGAAGTCCGACAGGATCAGGTTGAATTCGGTTTGCTCTTCAACAGCGGCAGCTGCTGCGCCGCCGGCTGCAGGAGCCGACATTGCTGCTGCGGAAACGCCGAACTTCTCTTCGAATGCCTTGACCAGGTCGTTCAGGTCCATTACGGACATTTCGCTCACTGCTGCCAGGATGTCGTCTTTGCTAATTGCCATTTGAAACTCCAGTTATTTTGTTGAGGACAGGACGGGCTGGCCCGGACTGCCCTGCAATGGTTTGAGATTGGTTTTGACTAAAAAAGTGCGGCGCTTACGCTGCTGCTGGGGCTTCTTCTGCTGCAGCTTCTGCTGGAGCGGCGCCTTCGCCTTTTTTCGCTGCCAAAGCAGCCAGACCACGTGCAAAGCCCGAGACCGGAGCCAGCATCACGCCCAACAACTGCGCGATGAGGATTTCACGGCTAGGAATGCTTGCCAACGCTGCAACAGCCGCCTTATCGAGCGACTTGCCTGCGTAGTTGCCTGCCTTGATGACCAGTTTGTCGTTGGTTTTAGCGAAGTCATTGATGACTCGCGCTGCTGCAACTGCATCGTCCGAGATCGAGTAGATCAGCGGACCGGTCATGGAATCGGCCAGGCTTGCAAACGGCGTGCCTTCGACGGAGCGACGAGCGAGTGTGTTTTTCAACACGCGCAGGTACACGCCTTGGGTACGCGCTTTGGCACGAAGTTGCGTCAAGTGACCAACCTGGATGCCACGATATTCGGCCACGACGATCGTTTGCGCACTTGCTACTTTTGCGGAAACTTCGGCGACGACGGCCTTTTTGTCATTCAGATTGAGACCCACGGTCAACCTCCTTAAATGATGCTCGGCAAATGCCTCGCATCGGTTCGAACACGGCGTCCGAAGTTAAGAAGTACAGAACTGAGCGGATACATTCACGCAGCATGGACTACAAAACTTGCTCGGGTACACCATCTGCGTTGGGTTAAGTCCTTTTAACCTCCTGCCTGCCTGCTGCATTCGGCCCAACGGTCTTTGATTGTCTGGCCAGGAAATCCCGGCCAGCCCAAAGATTTGCCTGATGCATTACTGCACCAGGGCTTGATTCTTTACAACCTTAAGCTGCCAGGCTAGCCTGGTCGACGCGCACGCCGGCGCCCATGGTCGACGACAGGGAAACCTTACGCAGGTAAACACCTTTCGACGATGCAGGCTTGGCCTTGTTGAGCGCCTCGATCAGTGCCAGCAGGTTCGACTTCAGGTCCGCGTCGGCGAACGACTTGCGTCCGATGGTCGCGTGGATGATACCTGCCTTGTCGGTACGGTACTGGACCTGGCCGGCTTTCGCGTTTTTCACGGCGGTAGCGACGTCAGGGGTAACAGTGCCGACCTTCGGGTTAGGCATCAGGCCGCGTGGGCCCAGGATCTGGCCCAGGGTACCGACGATACGCATGGTGTCAGGCGAAGCGATGACGATATCGAAAGGCATGTCGCCAGCCTTGACGCGCTCGGCCAGGTCTTCCATGCCGACGATGTCAGCGCCTGCTGCCTTGGCCTGCTCGGCCTTTTCGCCGGTTGCGAATACCGCAACGCGGACCGTCTTGCCGGTGCCGGCTGGCAGCACGACGGAACCACGGACAACCTGGTCCGATTTCTTCGGATCCACGCCCAGCTGAACCGATACGTCGATCGACTCGTTGAACTTGGCGGTTGCGAATTCCTTGATCAGTGCAACTGCGTTGTCGAAGCCGTAGGCCTTGTTGCGGTCTACCTTGGCCTTGATTGCCTTAACGCGTTTTGACAGCTTAGCCATTACAGACCCTCCACCGTGATGCCCATCGAACGTGCGGAACCGGCGATGATGCGCACAGCGGCATCCATGTCGGCAGCGGTCAGATCCGGCTGTTTCAATTTAGCGATTTCTTCGGCTTGAGCGCGGCTCAAGGTGCCGACCTTGTCGGTATGTGGCTTCGGCGAACCTTTGGTGATGCCGGCGGCCTTCTTGATCAGGTAGGTCGCTGGAGGCGTCTTCATCACGAAGGTGAAGGACTTGTCCGCGAACGCAGTGATCACGACCGGGATTGGCATGCCTGGCTCGACGCCCTGGGTCTGCGCGTTGAACGCCTTGCAGAATTCCATGATGTTGAGGCCGCGTTGACCGAGCGCCGGGCCGATCGGTGGGGATGGGTTTGCTTTACCAGCTGGCACTTGCAGCTTGATAAAACCAATGATTTTCTTTGCCATGATGGCTCCTGTCTTGGATGAGTAGTAGCGCCCCGCCGGTATTTCAGTGGCGAGGCTCCTCTTACTGGGTTTCGCGGAACTTTGCGCCGCCCCAGTTAGGCGGCTCTTTATCTAAAATGTTGGGGACAGAGGTCGCTTCGCTCGCTCTTTCCCGCAATAACTAAGATTATTGGGGACAGGGCGTTGCTACGCAACGGACTTTCCCGCAAATCATCGAATTGGTGCTTAGACTTTTTCGACTTGCCCGAATTCCAGCTCGACCGGGGTAGCGCGGCCGAAAATGGTGACCGAGACACGCACCTTGGATTTCTCGTAGTTGACTTCCTCGACATTGCCGTTGAAATCGGTAAACGGACCATCCTTGATACGCACCTGCTCGCCCACTTCGTACAGCGTTTTCGGACGCGGCTTTTCGATGCCCTCTTGCATTTGCTGCATGATCTTGTCGATTTCGCGCGCAGGAATCGGCGTCGGCTTGTTCGACTTGCCACCAATAAAACCGGTGACCTTGCTGGTGTTCTTGACCAAGTGCCAGGTCTCGTCCGTCATTTCCATCTCGACCAGGACGTAGCCCGGGAAGAAACGACGCTCGGTGACCGACTTCTGGCCATTCTTGACTTCCACCACTTCTTCGACCGGAACCAGGATCTGGCCGAACTGGTCCTGCATGCCGGCGCGCTCGATGCGTTCGGTCAGCGCACGCTGGACGCTCTTTTCCATGCCGGAATAAGCATGCACGACGTACCAGCGCTTGTTGCTAACCGGTACGCTCAGCGCTGCGCCAGCATTTTGTGCCGGGACATCGCCCGGCACCGGTTCGCCGGCCGCATCATCTTGCACATTTTCGCTCATTATTATTTCCAACCCAGGATCACGTCGTACAACAGGAATTGAAGAATCTTGTCCGTGCCCCAGAGGAAGAGTGCCATCACGACCACGAAGGCAAACACGATACCTGTGATCTGCATGGCTTCCTTGCGGGTCGGCCACACGACTTTCTTGGTCTCACGCACAGACTCCTTGGCGAAATTCAGGAATTCGCGGCCGGAGGTCGAAGTCCACAAGATCAAAATGGCGACAGCCAACCCCGCCACGAGCACGCCAGCGCGCACGAGACCTGGTTGGCTGCTCAGGTAGTAAAACCCGACCACACCTGCCAGCGCGGCGATGATTGCCAGCGCGACCTTGATCTTGTCATTCGACGTGCTGACGGTTTGCACGGATTGATTAGACATACTTTTTTACTTTCGGTGCCCTGCACCAGAACGGTGGCAGGGACGGAGGGCATCGAACCCCCAACCTTCGGTTTTGGAGACCGACGCTCTGCCAATTGAGCTACGTCCCTACGTAAAGCTTCAGTGGAATCGACTATTTTACCACCTGGCGCGCGCCCGGTGGAAATTACTCGATTTCAAAGGGGGTGCGACGCGTGCCGCGCCCCCTGTTTTCTTACTTGGCGACTTCGCTCAAGATCTTGGCAACCACGCCGGCGCCGACGGTGCGGCCGCCTTCGCGGATGGCGAAGCGCAGGCCTTCTTCCATCGCGATCGGGTTGATCAGCTTGACGGTGATCGACACGTTATCGCCTGGCATGACCATTTCTTTGTCCGCTGGCAACTCGATCGAGCCGGTCACGTCCGTCGTACGGAAGTAGAACTGTGGACGATAGTTGTTGAAGAACGGAGTATGACGGCCGCCTTCGTCTTTCGACAGGACATAGATCTCGCCGGTGAAGTGGTTGTGCGGCTTGATCGAACCCGGCTTGGCCAGAACCTGGCCCCGCTCGACGTCTTCACGCTTGGTGCCGCGCAGCAGCAGGCCGACGTTGTCGCCGGCTTGACCCTGGTCCAGCAGCTTGCG
>Ga0207975_100264_pt1 | contig 33886 bp, 39 predicted proteins | sample LakWasMe91_HOW11_2_FD_183913 | JGI IMG/M metagenome (GOLD analysis project Ga0207975, IMG submission 183913) | Freshwater sediment methanotrophic microbial communities from Lake Washington under simulated oxygen tension - Sediment Metagenome... | ecosystem: Environmental > Aquatic > Freshwater >...
ACTCGTTAGAAGGGAGTCGGTCAAGGCTTAGCAGCAGCCAGCGACAGAGTTGCTGTTCCACTAAATGATGCCTATTGCAGACCGCCGTCTGAGCTATTTGGGTAAGCATTGCCTGAGTATAACGCAGCAACAAATTGTGCAGCGCTCCGTTGCGATATCCCCCAAAGCGGCTGAATTCCTGTATAAGTAGATGCGCCCGCAGCCGATAGGCGTAGCCTGCGCTTCGCACCACAGCCCGATTAGGCGTAGTCCCGCCGCCCATGAAGAGGGAAACGCCAATCATGCCATCGTTGCCGATCATGGCGATTTCGGCCGGCGCGCCACTCTCCATTACGTAAAGCAGCGACACGATACAGGTCGTCGGGAAATAAGCGTAACGCACTTCGTCCCCGGCCTCGTAAAGAACATCGCCCAGCGGCATTACGACCAGTTCCAGATGAGGGGAAAGGTGCCCATACTCGGCTATAGGCAGGGAGCCGAGAAGATGGTTTTGCCAAGGGTTATGTGGATCAGTCATAAGCTACGTCCTTAATTTGTAAGTTAATATCGAATAGCTCTATTAACCTAAAAAATCGGCTGGTGTTGTGCGAGCGGTTACAGGATAGATTGTTCAACTTTTTCAATCAATAAGTGTTATGACCTATAAAATGAATTATGTGCGTTACCGCACCGACGGCAGCAAATGTTGCGGTTAAGCTGTTTGCCCGTGACTGAAACGACGAGCGCATGTCTTGCCGCAGAACCGGTTCCAGCGGTTTCTGTGAGCGATTCGTCCCAGGTTAAGCCAGCCGCCAAAGCGTCAAGGCAGTCATCATGACCGCGCGCTTCGCTTGCGGCAGTAATTTTCTTGTGCGGCTCGTTTATTATCCGGCAAGCCTGGGTTTGCCTGCCATCGACGGACAAGTTACAGCTATCAATCCCAATGCGCCGACCAAAAGCCCTAACAGTAAAGTGAACTAAGGAAAACCATACAATGCGAACAGAGATATCTTCACTTACCAGTTTGGATTCTACCTATACCGGCTCCTCCTATTCTCCGTCAACCCTGGACAGCGCGATTGACCGAGCTAAAACGCAACTTATAAGGCGGCAAAGCCAGGAAGGTTATTGGGTATTCGAACTCGAAGCGGATTGCACCATTCCCTCCGAGTACATCCTGATGATGCACTACATGGACGAAATCGACGAAGCGCTTCAGGCCAAGATTGCCAATTTTCTCCGCACACAACAGAGTACGGACGGCAGTTATCCGCTTTATAAAGGCGGCGCGGGTGACATCAGCTGTACCATCAAGGTCTATTACGCCATGAAAATGGCTGGCGATTCTATCCAGGCGGTGCATATGGTCAAGGCTCGCGACTGGATACTGGCACAGGGTGGCGGCGCCAGGGCCAATGTCTTCACTCGCATCATGCTGGCCATGTTCGAGCAGATTCCCTGGCGCGGCGTACCCTTCATCCCCGTGGAAATCATGCTGTTACCGAAGTGGTTCCCGTTTCATCTGGACAAGGTATCCTACTGGTCGCGTACTGTCATGGTTCCGCTGTTCATCCTCTGCACCTACAAGGTCAAGGCGCGCAATCCCCTCAAGATTGGTGTCGCAGAACTGTTCGTTACCCCGCCGGATAAGGAAAGAAATTATTTTTCCCACGTCAAAACGCCGCTAGGGAAGGCCATACTGGTCGTCGAGCGCATGGGGCGCCTGATGGAACCGCTGATTCCGGGTTTCGTCCGCCGTAAGGCTACCGCCAAGGCGCGCGACTGGTTCATGGAAAGATTGAATGGTTACAATGGTCTGGGGGCGATTTTCACTGCCATGGTCAACGCCTATGAAGCCATGGATTATCTGGGTATTCCTCCCGACAATGAACAGCGGCGAATTGCCAGAGCAGCTATCGATCGCTTGCTGGTCATCAATGAGGATACGGCCTACTGCCAGCCCTGCGTTTCTCCCATCTGGGATACCGGCCTGGTTACTTTGGTCTTGCAGGAAGTCGACCGCCACGAACGCGATCCGCACACCCGGCAAGCCCTTAAATCTGCCTTGAGCTGGCTGGCCGGCAAACAATTAAAGGATGAACCGGGCGACTGGCGGATCCGGCGCCCCAATTTGCCGGGCGGCGGTTGGGCCTTCCAGTTCGGCAACAGCTATTACCCCGACGTTGACGATACGGCGGTGGTGGCTCTAGCCCTGATCCAGGCCGATGATCAGGCGTTTGCAGAGAATATCGATCGGGCAAGCATCTGGATCGCGGGTATGCAATCCAGTAATGGCGGTTATGGCGCTTTTGACGCCGACAATACCCATTACTATCTCAACCACATTCCATTTGCCGACCACGGCGCCTTGCTAGATCCTCCAACTGCCGATGTCAGCGGACGCTGCATCATGTTCCTGGGCAAGCTAGTTAATCAGCACCCTGAATACAGGGCGGTCATCGACAACTGCATCGATTACTTGCGTAATGAGCAGGAAACGGATGGCTGCTGGTTCGGTCGCTGGGGCACCAATTACATTTACGGCACCTGGTCGGTGCTGATCGGTTTTGAAAGCGCCGGCGTTGCCAAGCAGGACCCCAGTATTCGTAAAGCCGTAGTCTGGCTGAAATCCAAGCAACGCGACGACGGTGGCTGGGGTGAGGGCAATTACAGCTATCATAATGACAAGATCCGCGGCGAATTCGATGCAGGCACGGCATTCCAGACCGCGCTTGCGCTGCTGGCATTGCTGTCGGCCGGTGAACTCGGCTGTCCTGAAGTCGAGGCCGGGGTGAATTATCTGCTGAAAAGCCAGCAGGCTGACGGCTTCTGGAAAGACGAAAGCTTCAATGCTCCCGGCTTCCCCAAGGTTTTTTACCTGAAATACCACGGTTACGATAAATTTTTCCCGCTCTGGGCGCTGGGCCGCTACCGCAACGAGCGCCTCGCAGCCGCGGAAATCCTTACGGTTCACTCGGCATTTACCGATGACGAATATTAAGCGGGAAAAACAAACTGATGCCGGGTGATTGCTGTGGCGGATAGTATACCGGCGGCGGGACGAAGACCGGTTGCGCATAGATATAGGGTTGCCGATAGATAGGCCGGTATCCATAACCAGGCCGATATCCATAGTTATCGCGATCTCCACGCCATTCCCTAGGGCCGTAACCGTCGTGTCGGTTACCACCCCGTCCATGGCCGTGGTCATGATCTGCGAGCGCCGACGATATAGAACAAATGCTGATCGCCAAAGCAAAAATGAGTGTCATCACGACCTTGTTGCCGGTTGAGCTGAAGCACCTAAGTTGCTGTATTAAAGATTTCATATTGACCTGCCTTTTCTGGAATGCTTGATACGATTACGAACTACGTGTTGGAACTGCTTGGTCCAGGCATAACCGTACTCGTAATTATTTACCACCCGATTTCTTGTGGCTGTGCTTGTGCTCACCATGGCGGAACAAGGTATCCGCTTCCTTTTTCTGTGCGTCCGACATGCCGGCATAGAGGTCGGTAAACAACGGCGTCAGTTTTTTGATTCCGGCTGCATGGGCATCGGCGATTTCGCCATAGGATTTGAGATCGTCGACAGCCGTCATGTCCTTGGCATGATCAATCCTTGCCTGAGTAAGCGTGTCCATGGTTTTGGCATCGTCGAGCATTGCCTGGGCGACCTTGCCCCACTGCTCTTCCTGAGCGGGCGTGATCTTGAGCTTGGCGTGCATGTCTTTGATGCGTAATTCGACGCGATCCTCGCGAGCATTTTTATCGGTGGCGAGCGCTACTCCCGGCGCGAGAACCATAGTGACGGCTAGAGTCGCCGCCGCAATAAGGCGAGCGCTTGTATAAGTAAATTGATTGCCGCTTAGTTTCATAGGTGTTATCCAGGTTTATTTAAATTTTGGCGCACATACAAATTACAGGGTGCGCCATTCGAAAATCACTATATCCGGTAGCCTGGCGGCACTCTGTTCGTTAGGGCACATAGAGCAAAACAATACTGAATTAACTGATGTTACGCACGGATGGTATTTCTCCCGATTGCCGGCATCGACACGACGGCTGGTCGTCAATTGAATCGTCGCGTGGAAATAATCCTCTCCGACGCAAACGGTAACATCGTTCCACGCTAGGCAGGATCTGCATCGGGCGATGTTTTTATGTTCGATACCGTACAGACTCAGTTCAATCTTGCCTATAAACTTTAATTTGACTTAACTCAAAGGATAACGCTGATGAATATTGCAATCGAACCCTTACTGGCGCTGGTGATGGGCATATTAATTTTGCTGGTTCCGAGATTTTTAAATTATTTCGTGGCTGTGTATTTGATCGTTGTGGGTATTTTGGGGCTTACGCACCATACCCTGACGTGAGTGGTTATTCCCACGGGTTAAGGCTGCGCCGTTTAGGTACGGTTTCCAGTTAACGTTCTTTCTCAAACAGGAGCACTATCATGTCAATTGGCACAATCTTACTCATAATTCTTGTTCTGATGCTTGTTGGGGTCCTTCCAACCTGGCCACACAGCCGGGAATGGGGGTATGGACCCACCGGTGGACTCAGTCTGGTGCTGATCATTTTACTGGTTCTGGTGCTATTGGGCAGAATCTAGCGAGGGAAGTAGTTCCGTTATGATTGCATCTTTAGATTCAAAGCCGATACGGGTTTTCGCTGGTTATCTATGTACGGTGCCGCACCGACTGTGTTCAGCTTTACTTGTATTGTGAGTGAGCAAGGGGAAATCGCCCATGCTTAGGTCATAGAAAAATTAATTATCAGGAGAAGCTCATGAACAAAGATCAAATGAAAGGCCGGGTCGAAGAAGCCAAAGGTAAAGTTAAGGAAGCCGCCGGTGTGTTGCTGGACGACGAAGGTATGGAAGTAAAAGGAAATATCCAAAAGAATGTCGGCAAGGTTCAAAAGGCCTTTGGCGATCTCAAGGAAGATCTCAAGGATAAACTTGACGACTGACGCGAGCGCTGTTTTGAGTTGTGCAGCAGTCCAGCCAAGTTGGACTGCTGCACAACTGCAACGGGATGCTCTTAGCTACCTTCTTACAGGCGATGAACTGGAACTCGCCGTTGATGGGTTAGCATCGTTTTGACCTTCGGCCAACCTTCATAGGTTTATCTGTGGTTTATATTGCCGTCAATTGACGGCCTCTTACGGAGACGCACAAATGTTAGAAACTCTCGCAATCCTCCTGGTCATCCTCTGGATATTTGGTTTGGTCTCCTCATACACACTGGGTGGGTTTATTCACATTCTGTTGGTTATCGCGATTATCGTTATCGTGCTACGGATCATTCAAGGGCGACGTATCTGAGCCTATGCAAAGCGTTATCGGCCGGGACGATCAGGATCAGGCAGCTTGGAAACCCGTATTCAAACTTCGCAATAATGGTTTTCCGGTTCCCAAGCCGGAGAGACTGGGAAAGTATTATCCAAATTAGGCTAAAAACATTTTTCACCACGAAGGCACGAAGAGCACGAAGTTTCCAATATATTGAATTAAAACGATTGTTTTTCTTCGTGTCCTTCGTGCCTTCGTGGTGAATTCTTTGATTTTTTCTAAAAACGAATACTTTCACAGCCTCCGGAGCTTGGGAACCAGCAACTGTAAGTAACCGATGGATATTGGCGCTGTCATAAGTCTGTTAGTAAATGACGTCAATTTTATAGTAAGCACCGCCTACTTAGGCCGAGTACCCAGAGTATCATTTAAAGGAGAATCAAGATGAGCGCAGTCAAGATGATGGCCATTGTACTGATCATAGCCGGCCTGTTGGGGCTGGTGTATGGTCAATTCAGCTATACCAAGGAAACGCAGGAAGCCAAGTTAGGCCCTTTAGAACTGTCGGTTAAAGATACCGAGACAGTCAATATTCCGGTCTGGGCCGGTGTCGGGGCGATAGTGGCAGGCAGCGGGCTTCTGCTTTTTGCCAGCAGGAAGAGCTAGAGCTGTATCAACCTAAGACTTTCGCAATAGTTGCGGATCCGGGAAAGGCGCTTCGTTAAATGAATATGGAGGTCGACAATTAGAATGCAGAACATCCATCAAATTAACACTGCGGATGCATCAGTCGATGCCTAGATCTACGCCGCATAATAAGAATAAGGTTTATTTTGTCGGGAGCGGTATCGCTTCTCTCGCGGGTGCGGCTTTTCTTATTCGGGACGGTCTCATCCCAGGCGATAATATTCATATTTTAGAAGAACTTGAAATCACCGGCGGCAGTCTGGATGGAGCCGGTTCAGCGGACGAAGGTTATGTCATTCGTGGTGGCCGAATGATGGAAGAACACTACGTCTGCACTTACGATCTGTTTGCAAGCATTCCTTCGCTGACTGATTCAGCCAAAAGCGTCAAAGATGAAATTGTCGAGTTTAGCCGCAAATACGTCAGCTCCTCCAGATGTCGATTGGTCAGGGACGGCAAAAAAGTCGATGTCTCATCGTTTGAGCTGAGTGAAAAGGATCGCCTGGATTTATTTGCCCTGCTTATCCATTCTGAAGACTCGATTGGCGATAAGAGCATTGAAGACTGGTTTTCGCCCTCGTTTTTTGAGCATAATTTCTGGCTGATGTGGGCGACGATGTTCGCGTTCCAACCCTGGCATAGCGCGGTCGAACACAATCGCTATGTTCGTTGCCGCACCGAACACATTCAGGTTTACGTGTATTGTTTTCTGCAAGCGATGGGAAAACATCATTCCACGCTTTGCTTTGGGCATGGCAATGTGGCCATGGTTAACTTAATTATCAGGAGACACTCATGAACAAAGATCAAGTAAAGGGCAGAGTCGAAGAAGTCAAAGGTAAAGTCAAGGAAGTCGCCGGTAAGGTACTGGACGACAAAGGTATGGAGATAGAAGGAAAAGTCCAAAAGAACGTTGGCAAGGCCCGCGCAGGCCTTGGCGATCTCAAGGAAGACGTCAAGGATGAACTTGAGAACGACTAAAACAAGCGCTACTGAGAGCTGTGCAGTTGAGTCCGGACAAGCCGGTTCAGCTGTATAGTCTTAGCGGGACACTCACGAACCGCTTTTTTACAGGAAATGAATATGAAACTGACTAACATGAAATGCACCGGCTTATTGACAGCTGTCTTTTTGACCTTCTGTTCGTTTGGCGCTTATGCCGAAGAAAGCAAAATTAAGACCAACGTGAACGAAGATCAGGTAAAAGGCCGCATCGAAGAAGGCAAAGGCAAAGTCAAGGAAATTACCGGCAAGGTACTGGACGACAAAGGTATGGAGATAGAAGGCAATGTCCAAAAGAATCTCGGCAAGGCCCAGGCGGGCTATGGCGATCTAAAAAAGGACATTAAGGACAGTAAGGACAATAAATAACACCGGAATTATTGAGCTGTGCAGGCACTGGCCTGCTGCCCGATAGCATCGGGATACTCTTAAACTTTTATAGGAAATTGATATGAAACTGACTAACATGAAACACACCGGCTTATTGGCGGCTATCCTTTTGACCTTCTGTTCATTTGGCGCTTATGCAGTAGAAAGTCACATGGAGCAAGCGCTTAAGCACGCAGAGGCTGCGGCCAAAGCTGATGATGGAAAGACTATTGCCGAACATGCGGAAGCAGCGAAGACCCATGCGAAAACTGCCGATGAACACTTGGATGCCAGCATCAAGAGCTTGAATGATGCTATCGATCACGGCAAGATGAAGCATCCCGAAGCAGCAAAAAAGGCCGCCGAAGAGGCTCTAACACATCTGAAAGCCGCGCAATAAACGACCATCGTTTTTTCGGTATCACAAAGAACGGCGGGTTATTTACCCGCCGTTAATTCCACGTAAAGCAATGATTTATAAATAAAATAAAAATTATAAATAATTGATTGGCGGCATTAATCGCCGGATCAATTCAATACTCGCCATTTTTAATTTCAGATTTTAAGCACCCACGCTTAACAATTTCGCTACTTCAGCACCAACTTCTGTTTCAAAATGTATTTCACTTAAAATTTTTTCTGCAAAAACCGCGCGGGTGAGGAGGCGTGATTTTGGGCGGGGGCGGGCTTCTGCGTGGCGGTGCTGGAGCCCGGCTGTTGGTGGGTTAGTGTAGGGTTGCGGCCAGATCTTTGATCAGGGTGTTGAGTAGGCAGTAGATTTGTGTGGCCGTGATGGTCTGTTGATCTACAGCGGCGCTGATGCCTTGGGCTGCACCGTTTAATGCTTCGATGAGTTGTTCTTGTTCTTCTGTCATCGTCCTCTCCTTATTGCGTAAGCTTGGCTTGCGAGTCCTCGAACAAGTCTACCAGGTTGCAGTCCTTTGCTATCCAATCGTCCGGCGGTATCGGCTGGTTGACGATGTTGCAGAGTCGGCGCAACGGGTCTTGTAGCAATTTTCTTCTGTATGCATTCTTATTATTTACGATTTGTAAGGATATGCTTTCAATCTGCTTTGATATATTAATCCGAACATTAATGCTGAGAGTGCCGAAGAAGCCGGTTTTTCGAATCTCGGGCAGGACGGTTTCACAAACCCAGTTTGCGAAGTCTTTGGCTTTGGGTTTGTTAGAGCGAAAGATCAGGTGATAAAGATCGGCTTCGTTGATGAAATAGGCCTCTCTTTCGCCTTTTATAGCGATGAGATTTATCACCATAAACCAATTTTTCGGCATGTTTTCGAGAGTCATGCTTGACCAAGCAATATCAAGTGCCGCGCAAATGTCTTTAGCGTAGAACTAGACTTCACTGTGTTCGTCAGTGGCGGTGCGGATATCCAGATCGGCAAACTGGAACGGATTGGCTAAAGTTTTTAAATCCATGTTAGACCTCCCGAGTTAAAGCAGGTGGCAACAGCTGGGCACGCAACACACGCTTAGCGCGTTGATAGCGGATGAAACAGACGGGCAGGGCTTTGGTGGCGTAGCAGCGCATTGGCGACTAGCCAAGTTAATTGCTTGTTCATGGGTGACTCCTTGGTGATTAAAGAGACCGCCACTTAAGTGCAAACATGGGTGGCGAACTGACCTGGGTTTGCACTACCGCCACCAAGAGCGGCCCGCCCGAAGGCGGCCCAAGCCAATCCACCATAATGATGTTGTTCCCGAAATGGTTTTCGGGAACACAAAAACGATAGGCAAAAAAATAGCGCATTCGATGCGCTGGCATCTTGGTATATAAAGCGGGGTACAAATCCTGACTCTCGTTTTTTGTGAGAGTGGGATTAGGTTAGATGTAATTTTTTATTTGTCAATTGATGAGTGGATAATGAGTTCCATAGGTCAAACAATATCTTTTCTTTTTGGAATGCCGAGCAAAAACGGCATATAGAATTTTATTTTATTAAGGTGGATTGTGTGGCTGAAATTACTGCAATTAATATACGTAATCTTAGATGTTTGCGGGAAACAGGTTATGTAAAAATAAAACCCATTACAGTATTGGTTGGGCGGAACAGCGCTGGAAAAAGTACATTTGCTAGATCTTTTCCATTGTTTCGCCAAAGTGTAGAAGAAAAAAAGAGAGCTCCAATTCTTTGGTATGGGAGGCTAGTAGATTTTGGGGGGTTTAAAGATGCTCTTAATAGAGATTCGGATGTATCTGAGATCGAGTTTGGATTTGAGATGGTTGCAGATATTAATACAAGAATATCGTCATTTTGGGGCACAAGCCATCTTTGGTCTACCAGTCTATTGGATCCTTTCAAGAAAGAAGAAACGAATGTTGAAGTAAAGATAATTATTAAACAAGATTCGAATAATCAGAATGCATTTGCATCTAAGCTTGAGTTTATTATTCATGGCAATAATATCTCTATTGAATTGAATAATAAAAACTCTGTAAATACTATTTTTGTTAACGGTGATAATGTTTGGGCTACCGGAGTTTCTACTGTAAAAGCGATTGTAAATCAACGGAATATTATTCCTGAAATAACATTCGCTAAGTCCCGAAGAATTAGGGGTAACGATAATTCTGAAACTACAATATGGACTCCGTTTGACTTCATGTTTGAAAATTTAGTTTCATCCATTTTTCCACATGTTCATGGAAATACAAGCCGTACCAAGGTATTGAGCATAATAAATAGTATTGTTGTTTCGGATGATTCACGGCTATTAGCCTCGCTAAAGTCAATTAGGGCAAGTTATACATGGCGTCAATATACAAGTACATTAAACTTAGAAAGCAAAAGCTTTATCTACTTAAAAAATAGAATATATGCTTCTTTAATTGTTAAGCTTATTGAAAGTATTGACGATGGCCTAGCAAACTATTTCTTAGGTGTGAAATACCTTGAGCCGTTACGAGCAACTACACAACGATACTATCGTAGACAAGAGCTAGCAATTGATGAAATTGATTCAAAAGGCACCAATGTTGCCATGTTTTTGGATAGTCTAACTGATAGAGAAAAACAGAGTTTTGAAGCGTGGATGGCTAATCATTTTAAAGTTATAGTAGGAACATCAAATGAAGGTGGTCATATTTCATTGAAGATTGCCGAATCAAAAGGTGCACCTTCAACAAATTTGGCAGATATGGGGTTTGGCTTCTCTCAGCTTCTGCCAATTGCCGTCCAGTTATGGTCTTCTATACAAACCAAAGGATCGATCAAATCTGTAAGGCAAAATAATACAACATGTATCGTTATTGAACAGCCTGAACTTCATTTGCACCCCGAATATCAGGCACGTATCGCCGATGTGATGGTTGCTGCCATCAATGGTTCTGCAGAAAATAAAAATAAAATATCAATAATAGCAGAAACTCATAGTCCTAATATTGTTAACAGATTGGGACAGTTAATCGAAGAGGGCGCTATTAACGAAGATGATGTCCAGGTTGTTCTTTTTGAAAACACAAAAGAGGGTGAGTCTAACATTAGAATTTCGAACTTCAATTCTGATGGGGTGCTTCAAGATTGGCCGTATGGTTTTTTTGAGGCTGAGGGATATTGATATATGTTGTGGATTCTTTCTCCTGATGTGGCAAAAATCGATTTTTCTCAAGATAAAACTTCCTGCGATGCTTTGGACAATATACTGTCAGCTGTTTTTTCTGGTTATCATATTTTGCACATCGCTAGTGCTGACATTAAAAGACTTAAAAAACAATCGCATAATTTTAGTAATAAGTCAAAAGCTGTAATAACAAAAATGTCTGGTCAAGGCTATCAAAAATTACCACATATCAAATACAAAGCTATTATTAGTAAACTCTGCAAAACTCCAGTTAAGAAAACTAATATTGAATGGGAGATTCCACTCGATAGCTTTTCTAATCATGCAGCAGCAAACAGGACAATAATATTGGCAGAAGATTATATTGATGCCGCTTTATATGATATTGCTGCTAACCATTATATGATTAAAAATAAACTGAAAGGCTTTAGCGTTTCTTCAAGACCTGAGGCAGGTGGAGGTAGTAGGACTAAAGCTGTTTTGGAAATAATAATATCTAGGGGTGAAGAGACATGTATTTGTGTTACAGATAGTGACAAATATTCTCCATCAAGCTCGGTGTCCGCTACCGCTAGAGATTGTAGTAATGCGGCTTCTAAATCAAGATGGCCAGTTGCTCATGTTGCCACTATTTCTCGGGAGCTAGAAAATATTTTGCCAAGAAAATTTGTCAATGAAATCATTGGTCCACAACAACAAACTGAATGGCAATCTATTGAGAGTTTGGCAGAAAAATCTAGCCCTCTTTTCCCCTACATAGATATTAAGAAAGGAACTTATATGCATTGGGTGTTTAAGCTACCAAAAGCAAGTTCTTGTCGTACTTTTTGGGATAATGAATTAAACAACGGGACAGTAAAATCAGCCTTGAATCTCGATTGTTTAGATAACCAAGCTTGTGATTTAAGAGATCCTGATAAATGTAATTGTGTAATTTCACAAGGTATGGGTACTAAAGTTGCAGAAAAAGTACTGGATTATCTTAAAAATTAGTCGCCTCCTAAATCTTCAGAGCAAGTTGACATGGATTTAGACCAGGAGTGGTTATCAATTGGTAAAGAAATATTTGAATGGTGTTGTGCTGTCAAGCCGATGAGGTGCTAATGACCTTGGAGCCGAGTAGGTCGGGCTGAGGCACGAAACTTAAATTACAATGCAACGTACTTCAACATGAATTTACATATTAGCGCGGTAGGCTGGGTAGAGCATCGCGAAACCCAGATTTGATGTCACAAAAGCTGTAAAGTGGATTCGCCGCCAGGCAATCCACCACACTGCGACAGGCTGTAATCGGCGTTGTGCGTGTGTGGCGGTTTGCTACGCGAAACCTCCCTACGGGACTACAACTTTAATCCTTCCCCTCTTATCTTTGACAAGTCTTATAAAACACTCATAATTTGACTTATTAACACGATCAGCAGGAAACCCAAAGCCCTTAAGCAGCTTGAAAAGATCAAGGAAATCGCCGTGCGCCAGCGGATTTATACCGAAGCGCAGGTATTGGCTGATTTCCCGAATTGCCAGGGCGTTAAAAAGCTGACCAACCATGCCTATAGCTACCGCCTGCGGGTGGGTGATTTCCGGGTGTTTTTCGAGTTCGACGGCGACGTACGTATTATTGACATTGAAGAGGTGAAAAAACGCGATGAGCGCATTGACTAACTACCAAACCATTCTAGGCAACGACGGCAAGCCGGCGTTTGTAGTGCTGCCCTATGCCGATTTCGTAAAACTGCCCGGCGTTGTCCGCCCCGGCATGATTCCGAACGCTGTCGTTGGTAAGCGCATCATGGATGGAGTCAGTATGCTGCAAGCTTGGCGTGAATACTTGATGCTGACTCAAACCGACATGGCAGAACGCATGGGTATTAGCCAATCAGGTTACGCGCAGATTGAGGCCGCCAAGCGTCCACGCAAAGCCACACTGCAAAAAGCCGCTGATGCCTTGGGCATTACGCTGGAGCAGTTGGCGTATTGAGTTCGTTGGGCTGAGATACGATGCCCAACACTATTCAGCCCCGATCTGAGGCGCATTTTATGAGCAGTTTGGGGCGGAGAGAAGACTTGACGCACTAAATAAACGTATATACAGTTATTAGCATGAAAAAGAAACTCGCCTGGGACGAAACCAAACGGCAAGCCAACCTGCAAAAGCATGGATTGGACTTTGCCGATGCCGGGGAAGTGTTCAAATCGCGTTATCGTTTGGATTTAATGGTCGAGAGAAATGGCGAGCAGCGCCTACAGTCTTTTTCGTATGTGATGAATCGGCTGGCGGTTTTATCCTTGGTTCATTTGGATCGCAACAATACGGTGCGGGTCGTCAGCTTTCGGCCTGCAAGCCAACTAGAATCGGAGATGTATTATGAGTGGCTCGAAAACAACGTCAATGAGTCGTGAGCAAATTCTTGAAGCGATGAAAACGCCACCACCCGGCGGGTATTACGTTTGGGACGGTGTTGATGAAGATGATCGCCCAGCGACTGAGGAAGAATTACGTGCAGGTATTGCGTTAGCGCGAAGCCGTGGGCGTCCGGCTGGTTCAGATAAAACCCAGATTGCATTGCGTGTTGATAATAGTGTGTTAGAGGCTTTCCGTTCCACGGGTAAGGGCTGGCAAACACGCATGAACAAGGCATTGAAAGAATGGCTTAAAGAACATGCTGCGTAGTCATGTAGCCCGTATGAAGCTAGCGGAATACGGGATAATCCGAGTTCTAAAGCTGTAAGCCGGTTTCGCGCAAGCAATCCACCTACAACCTTATTGGTGGATTGAAAGCTGTAAGGTGGTTTGCTACTCGAAACCACCCACAAATAAGGCTATTTCGCCGATTTGGAAGACCCTTGCGAATCGGCGCTTAATCCACATTCACCGATGCTTCTGACATTATTTACTTGCTTGCCGATACACTTGTATTCCGGGTTAATTTTCGTAGCCTGTTTTTTACAGATTATGGTACTACTGACCACCGTATAAGGGTCACCGACCCCAGTTACGCCCGTTTTTCCAGAAGATTCCAACTGTATTTGAGCCCTAGCATCAGCTTCTGTGTCCGCATTTCCAGTAGCTGTTACGATGTGCTTACAACTATGCCTCTTCTGAGAATCATTAAAGCCAGCTTGTCTCTTTTCTTCGAGTTTTTGCCTTTCCTCGCCTTCAGCTATTTCTTTTTCTTTTTGAGCTTTTTCAGCAGCAAGTTGCGTCTTTTTTTCGGCGTCTAATTTTTTCTGCTCGTCGCCAATAATCCCAATCTTCTTTTTACTTGTCGGCACAAGATCTTGTGAAACTGCGGATGCATTTTTCTCTCGCTTTTTTTGTGGTTGAGCCGGTTTCTGGGTGTTTTCAGTTAATTGCGAACCATCACTGTACGAGTATGGGAATTCACACTCATACTGTTGCTCCATCGATACGGTACCGAGTGTTTTGCATGTACATTCCCCGATGCTGATCAACTTGTTGGGGCCTGAGGAAAAAGAATCGATAATTTCAGGTATACGCCTCTGGCACCACGTACTAACTTGTTTTTTATCGAGTGTTGATGAATAGGCTAGTTCCTTAACAATCCGCCCCGTATCTTTTAATTTTGCTTCTTTATCAGCCTTTTCCTTATGAACCGGGTCTGAGGAGGGAACGGTGGGGTTTGTATCAACAGGTCCAGCATTAGAGACGCTTGAAATTACAAGCAACAACAAAACAGCGAATATTCTCATTTAAGAGCTCTTTAAATTTAATAAACAAAAACCTAAACGAATAAGAAGGCATTCGCCCAGGCCAATTAAGCCTAATTTTAACGGTTAGCGTCGGCCATTACAAAGCTGTAAGCCGGTTTCGCGCAAGCAATCCACCAACATGACGGCAGGCTGTCATCGGCGTTGTACGTATGTGGCGGTTTGCTACGCGAAACCGCCTTACAAACAATCAGCCTACCGCCGCATTTATTTAACCCACACCAACTCATTCCAGCTTGTCGTATAACTCTGCGACATCCGTTCCGTTCTCGACTTCCAAGTCTTATCAAAACCGGTTGCCGCGACTGAAATTGCCTTCGGAAAGCGCCGATTGATTTGGTCGATAGCTTTCATTAATTGGCGGTTCTCGGTAGGCAAGCCGTTATCGGCAAAATCGAACAATTCCAGCTGGCCGGGCGACGCTTCCGGCTGAATGTGGCTGAGTTGCACGCCGCATTTATGGCAGCCGTAGCCTGCTTTGTATATTTCCTTTAGCAAGCGATTGGCGGTGGCGATGATTGTGCGGCTGTCCTGGGTGGCGGCATCAAGCTTTCGCTGGCCGATGGCTGGTATTGCGGCTCTTGCGGTTTAAACGGGTTGGTTCTGATAAAAACCGTGATGCAGCCGGTCACCGAGTGTTGTTTTCTGAGCTTTTCGGCGGCCCTGCTGCAAAACTCGGATAAGGCAGCGGACAGTTCCCGATACTCGGTTAACCGGCGGCTAAAGCTGCGGGACACAATGCAGCCTTCGTTGTTACTGAGTACTGCCACCGGCTTGCCGATTAAATCAGGCCGGAATACACGCCCGCTTTGAGTTGCCACTGGCCGTTGTAACGATCCAAACGTTTTACGGTCAGTTCGCCGTTTAATGCGCAAATGACGATTTTTCCCGGCACCGGTTCAATGGGGCGATCGACGACCAGAATATCGTTGGGATGAATGCCGACGCCAATCATCGACTCGCCCTGAGTGCGAACAAAAAAGGTCGCGGCGGGCTTTTGTACCCGCCGTTTTTTTTGCGTTCCAAAATGGCATCAGCCAGGAATAAACTATCACAATCAGCTATACCGTGACTTTCGGTGGTTATGCGCTGCACTGGGAATCGCCATTGGCTGGGAATAAGGTGCCGGAGTTTGATCCGAGGCGCCCGGTTGACGGTAGGACTTCATCATCCAGACTAGAGGCAAGGCCGTGTATAAAGTTCGAGCCGAGGTTATAAGATTCAGCGCGATTCTCAAGGGTGAAGTTTCGGCAGCCTGCGGCTTGTCGACAGTACCTGGGCGTTTTTTGGAGGTTTGACGCTTGGTGAGTTCGCCAATAATAAATCCGATGCCGCCAGCCAGCAGCAAAGTTGCCGGAGCAGTCATCTGTTGGTGTATCTTCCGAACCAATGTCGTTGTGCGGATGCCGATCTCCTGTTGACGATTCAACACCTGCCGCTCGGCAGCATTGATTTGAGCTGTCAGGGACTTGGGCATCATGATTTCTCCTGGTCGCGGCGCTCTGGAGGCCGGGGCCGAAGAGTGCGGAGGGTGGCCGGAAATTGCAGATAACGGCTTTTGCGGCGTATCACAGCACAGAGAATCAACGAGAGTAGCAAATTGAAAACAACGCCAAGAAGTATGGCGCTACTCGCCACGACGCCATGCTCGACCAGCCACAGCACGGCTGCAGCCAGGATCCCCAACCACGCGCCGATTAACAAAACGGCAACCATCACTCCCGCCATGAGCATGGACACCAAACTACCGCCCGCCCGCTGCGTTTCCAGCGCGGCGAGCCGGAAGCGATCATGGCTTAGCTCACGCAGCTCCTGCCATAACGACTGGGCATCTTCGAGCACACCCGAACCTTTTACCGAGTCGCCGCGCGTTGCAGATTGTTCGGGAGCTTCATCATTTACGGCGTTCGGAGCCATGATGGTTGCCCGTTCTAACGGCCGCTTAGCAGTCGGCTCAGCAGAAAGCCTGCCGCTACCGCGATACCCAGCGACGTTATTGGATTGTCTTGAACATAAGTGCAGCACTGGTTCATCATTCGCTGCTCGGCACTTTTCAGTTGATCGCCTTTTTCACCCATTGCTTCAGCGGCCTGACTGGTTGCACTGGCTATCTTATCGACAACTTCATGTGCGGAATGGGATGCTTTGTCTATAGTTTCCATGATGGTTTCCTCTCTGTTTTGAGCCGTTTGTCATTCGGGTTTATGGTCATTTACGGTCGGACGGACAGCCGCTTAACAGGCGGCTCAGCAGAAAGCCGCCTGCTATGGCAATGCCTAGTGATGTAACGGGATTGTCGCGGACATAGCCGCGACAATCTTCCATCAATTGCTGTTCGACATTTTTTAGTTGCGCTCCTTTTTCGCCAATCGCTTCGGCGGCCTGATTGGTCGCATTGGCGATCTTATCGACAGCCTCATGCGCAGAATGTGATGCGTTGTCTATTGTTTCCACGATGGTTACCTCTCTAGTTTGAGCCGCATGCCAGTTACGGAGTCAAGATTTATAACGTTTAACGGTTGGCCTAGCATCGGCTCGATAGACGGCCCAGAACAAAGCTGACCGCCGCCGTGATAAGTACAGACGTTATGGGATTATCGCGGACATAACCGCGACAATTTTTCATCAAGTGCTGTTCGGCATTTATCAGTTGTTCGCCTTTTTCGCCCAGTGTTTCGACGGCCTGATGGGTCGTACTGGCGATCTTATCGTAAGCCTCATTGGCCAGATTAGCTGCTTTGTCTATAGTTTCCATGATAGTTTCCTGGTTTATTTGAGACGCATGTCATTCTTGACCGAACTCACACCTTTAACGTTACGGGCAATTTCGATCGCTTTGTTAATATCGGCACGCGAAGTCACGAAGCCGCTCAATTGAACTACGCCCTTGAAGGTTTCAACATTGATCTCGGCGGAGCTTAAGCCAGGCTCATTCAATAGGGCTGCTTTAACCTTGGTGGTGATAACACTGTCATCAACATACTCGCCGGTTCCCTCGTGTTTTTCTGTCGATGCGCAACCTGCGGCAGTCAGTAATGTCAAGGCCAAAAAAAATGCGGAAAAAACTCTAATTAGGTATTTCATGATTAAATCTCCAGTTGGTGTCTATTTCAGTAGGCTGAAGAAGCCCTTTGATAGCTTCGACAGGTTTAGGACAGGGGGTCTACCGAGATAGCTTTAAAATACAAAAAACAAGCCGACTATGATTCGACTTACGATCAGGTGCTGTTTTAGCAACCGATTACAGGTCTCGCGTCGAATACTCGACAGAAACCTTAAAGACACTTTAGCTGCAAAGTTTGCTGTAGTCGGTACGGTAGAGCACATACCGGCAGTGTGGGCACTTTAAGGAACGCGTACTAAATAACTGATGTTACGCAGTTAGTCGAATTTCGACCGCTTTAACATTAAGGCGTCGCTAGCGCGACACTTGATTGAATCGGGTTGTCGCACCCGAAGGCGAGTTACTTTCTTTTGCTTCGCCTCGGCAACTGCTCCTGCGTTACTCTACCTCCTGCATAATCCACAGGGATGTGGTGAATGCAGATATTGCAGGAGCAAATATCTGTCCATGCAGTCGAAAAGAAAGTAACCAAAGAAAAGGCGACCCGGTTGCCGCTTACTTCCTGTGCTCCTCGCTTTTATCGAGGGTCAGCAGAAGGGGCTCCTGCCCCTCTGCTGACGCGCGGCATCCCTGCCGCGCCCCTAACGGGCTGATCTCGATAAAAGCTCCGGTGCTCGGCGCGGCAAACGGGAGAAATACCATCCGTGCGTAACATCAGTAAATAACTTCAACAGCTTGCACCCTCTTCCTTTGGAAGAGAGTTGGGGTGAGGGGATAAGATGCCCAAGTTATTTTGTGCATGTTCCTAAGCTGTAGTTTTCATGAAAACCGCTCCACTTTAGTTAGGCAGTGCCGACATCTCTTATGGCTGCTGTGTTAGTCACTATGTCAGCCAGCGCCGCAGCAGCCATTGGATTCTCGGCGTCAGACGCGTGCGGTTGTAGGCGTCCGCCGCCTTCTTGATCGCTTCGGCCTGGGTCGGATAGGCGTGGATGACGTGGGCAAGGGTACGCAGTCCTATTCCCGCGACCATCGCCAGGGTGATCTCGTTGATCATATCGCCCGCATGACGGGCGACGATTGTCGCGCCGAGTATCCGGTCAGACCCTTCCTTGACGTGGATCTTCACGAAGCCCGCTTCCTCGTCGTCGGCGATCGCGCGGTCCACGTCATGCATCGGGATGGTGAAGGTCTTCACCGGGATGTCCCGCTCGCGCGCCTGCCGCACATAAAGCCCGACATGAGCGATTGCCGGATCGGTGTAGGTGCACCACGGAATCGTCAGTGCACTCAGACGCTTACGGCCGAGGAACAGCGCATTCTGAACCACGATGCGCGCCGACGCGTTGGCGGTATGGGTGAACTTGTGCTCCAGGCAGGCATCGCCGGCGGCATAGATGCGCCGGTTGCTGCTGCACAGGAAATCATCGACCCGGATGCCGGTGATAGTGTCGAAATCGACGCCCGCGGCCTCCAGATTCAGGCCGTCGACATTCGGTACCCGGCCTGTGCCGACCAGAATGGCATCGACCGCTACCGTGATGCTGTAGTCGTCGCTGACCAGATCGACGAGTTTTTGCCCGCCTTCCACGCGTATGTTGACGGCTCTGGTGTTCAGGCGCACCTCGATGCCGTCGCGCGAAAATGCATCCGAGAGGAGCTGTGCTGCGTCGCGCTCTTCCTTGGGCAGGAACAACGGCTTTTCCTGCGCAATAATGGTCTGCGCTCCGAAGCGGCAGAACGCCTGCGCCAGTTCGCAGCCGAGCGGGCCGCCGCCGATGACCAGCAGGCGTCGCGGCAGCTCGGTCAGGTCGAAGATGTTCTCGTTAGTCAGGTAGTCGGTCTTTACGAGGCCGGGAATACAGGTTGTGTTCGGCCGCGCGCCCGTAGCGATAAGCGCCTTTTTGAAGCGCAGTTTCGTGCCATCCACGGCCAGCGTATCGGTTCCGGTGAAGTACGCATGGCCGAAGAAGACATCTACGCCGGCCGCAATCAGCCGATGCACCGAATCGGAGCGGCTGATGCGGGCGCGAATACCGCGCATGCGCTCCATCACCGCAGCAAAGTCAACGCGGATATCGCCAGGGATTTGTGCGCCATACTGCTCGGCATTGCGCATCTCGGCATACAGCCGCGCCGTGCGGATGATCGCTTTCGACGGCACGCAGCCGACATTCAGGCAGTCGCCTCCGAGCAGTTCGCGCTCGACCAGCGCGACCTTAGCGCCCAGTGCCGCTGCGGCGTGTGCCGCCACCAGTCCTGCGGTGCCGGCACCGACGACCACCAGATTGTACCGGCCTGCCGGCTGCGGATTGCGCCATCCGGCTGGATGCACGTTGTTCAGCCGCTCGCGATCGTGTGCGTCCGGTGGGGCTGTCGAATAAAAGGCGTTACGCTGCTGCATGGTTGCGATCCTTGAATAAAGGAAGCGGCTAAAGCCAGCCGCCTCGAAATCCGGCGCGCCGTAAACCGGCGTGGACATAGGGACAGTCCCTCATTAGCCGCCAGATCAGTTGGGTGCGATAATTTTCGATCATCATCACCACGATGCCTTGGTCTAGCCCGAAGTGGCCGGCCGAAACCCAGGCGCTACTGCCAGCATTGGCGAGGGTCGGATTGAAACTGCTGGTGTACCGCTGAGCAGTCAGCATCTCGGGATAGCGTTGCACCATGTTGCGTACGGCGCATAAGGCGATCTCGGGCGCGAACGGCAGCGATGCCGGCGCCGCCCACCCGCTGAGAGTTCCGTCATCGGGCCCGTACGGCACGCCACGCGCAGCATAGCCGAACAAGCTCCGCCGCTCGTTGGCCAGTTCGGGCAGCAGGTTGCTGGGGCCATCGCAGGCGGTCAGGCCCCAGCAGTTTTCGTCATAACCGGCGAACCGGTGCGGGTTGCGCCGCGCGTACTCGCGCTGAACCTCGATTGCCCGTCGGCTGTTCTCGAAATAGTCGCAGCGCTTCTCGCGCATGAAGCGGTCCCGAATGCCGCGAAAATCGATCCAGGCGTGAGAGAACTGGTGCATGAACAGCGGCCCCGCATACAGGTAATCGTAGCCGTACAGATGTTCCCATTGATAGGTTGCCGTCCAGGCCTCATAACTGTCGTCCTTGAGCGGATGCGTCGGCGAACCCATCGCGAGGACATAGAGAACGATAGACTCGTTGTAACCCTCCCAGCCGTAGTGCAGGAATCCGCATTCGGGCTTCCAGCCTTGCCTGATCGTTGCCGCTCCGCCCTGCGACCATCGCCAGTCGACGCGAAGGTATAGCATCGTGACGAGTTCGCGCAGTTCGGTTTCCTCTGGCGTATTCGCGGTGAAGTACAGGCTTGCGGTCAACGCGCCGGCAAGCAGCAGCGCGGAGTCGATCGTCGACAGCTCCGAGCGCCAGACGCGGGCGCCGGTGTGCATGTCGAGAAAGTGGTAGTAGAAACCCTTGAAGCCGCTCGCCTCCGGGCTGCCGCTTTGATCGCTGTCACGAAAGAAACGCAACACGGAAAGACTGCGTTCGAGCGCATCGCTCCGCGTCATCCAGCCGCGCTCCACCGCCACCGGATAGACCGACAGGGCGAACCCGACGACGGCAATGCTGGCCGGCGAATTCCCGCGTGAGTTGTCGGCGATCAGTCCATTGGCCGGATTTACCGCTTGCAGGAAGTAGCCGAACGCGGCACGCTGGAGCCGGTCGAGACTCTGCTCGTTGATCAAAGACCCGCTGCTCATGCATCCTGTTTCGGGATTGAAGTCTTAGCCGGCAATCGTCCTTTCAGGTCCTTGGCAGTGAACGGACCCGGCTCGGCAATTAATTGGCGAGCGGCCTCCACCTGTTCCCACACATTCCACAGCAGCACGCCCCGCACGCGGTTGTTCTGCAAGTAGTAGATGACGCCTTCCTCGTTGGGTCGCTTCCAGTCGGCAAAAGTCTCCAAACGCGAGTCCAGTTCGCCCACGGCTTCGTATCCCAAATCGAACATGTCGGAATAAAAGAACGGCAGGTGATGATAGGGCTCGGACTTGCCTGCCATGTTCCGCCCCGCCAATCGGCCCATGCAATTGGCGTTGTCCTCGTGCTCGACCCGGATGCGCTTGCCCAATGCAGGGTTGTAGAATGCGGCAACGTCTCCTGCCGCATAGATGTCGGAATGGTTGGTGCGCAGGAACTCGTCCACGATGATTCCGTTTTCCACCTCAAGCCCCGCCGATTGGGCGAGTTCGACGTTCGGCGTGATGCCGACTCCCGCCACCACGCCGTCCACCACGATTTCCCGGTTAGTACGCGTTTTCAAAACATGTTGGTTGCCGCGAGTTTCCAAACCGACAATCTCTTCGCCTGCCAATATCTCAACGCCTTTTTGCCGGTAGAAGCCGGACACAAATTGAGCGAGAGGGCCCGGAAATATGCGATCTACAATAGCTTTGTCGGGGAAAATCATTACCACTTCTTTCCCGTTCATAGCCAGCGCCGCCGCGACCTCCGAACCGATAAACCCGCCGCCGATGACGGCAAACCGCCGTCCCGTTTCGGTGAGCGCGCGAAGACGCCGGTAGTCCGGCAGGGTGCGGAAGTAGATGATATGGTCACCGCCGAACGGCAGGCGTCGCGGCTTGCCGCCTGTGGCCAACAAGAGTTTTTGATAGGTGAAAACGTCTCCCTTGTCGTCTACAACACGTTTTTGCTGGGGAAAAATTTCTTTAGCGACACGGCCAAGGTGAAGCTCAACGCCTTTGTTCTCCGTCTTGCGCCAGATGACGTCCAAGGGCTTGCCCTTCCAAAGCCCCTTTGACAGAGGAGGGCGGTCGTACGGAGCGTCAAGTTCCGCGCTGACCAGCCCGATACCGCCGGTTGAATCGACTTCGCGGATGCCATCCACCGCGGCGGCTGCGGTCATCCCGCCGCCGATGATCAAATACGGGTAGTTCGTCATGGTTGGTGTCTCCTGTCTTGTACTTGCTCTTTCCAGAGTTGCTGTTCGGACTCGCGCAGCGCCCTTACAGATTGAGAAGAAATTGTCCTTTACACACAGAATGTTGTCTGTACGCTGACGTACGTAAAGCGGAAAAAAGGGCATTGAACCCAATATAACCGGAGCGGTCCGGCGCTGAATGATTTTTTGGACAGCTTGATGATGTCCATCGCCAGAATGCCGACCATTGTCCAGAACCCGTCAGTTTGGGTCATCATTGCCTCACCTTTCCGGCGAATGGATCATCGTTGCCACAGGATGTGGGCCGCTTCCAATGGGATCGCCACACCATTGAAGTGCGGTATTATTCGCGCCGTATAGTCCGTTGCGGGGCGGGTCGCCGGCACTGCCGCGCTGTAAACGGAGCCGTTCGACGCATCGGCCGGTTGTCGCAGGCGCTTCATATCCACTCGCTCGGGTGCGTTATCGTCAATGCCGTTAGCATAAAGTTCGACTCGCACTGCCTCCGGATTAAGATCATCGAGATACACTTGAACTTCAAATCGGTGTTGCTCGCCGTCAGTTTCTATTTTAATTTCTCCGAAGTGTAGCGCGGCCCATTTCAGTTCCAGACTCCGCTGCCATTCGACTATTTGCCTGCCGATTGCGCCTTTATTGGCAATGCGCAATTGATAGGCGGTCGCAGCCGGGAGGTAATGTTGCTCGGTGTATTCGCGCACGGTGCGATTGCCTGAGAATCGCGCGGTCAATTGCGCCATACTTTCCCTCATCCGCGCCACCCAGCCGGTAGGAATGCCCCGTTCATCGACAGTGTAAAACTCGGGGATCACTTCGTGTTCAAGCAGGTCGTAGAGTGCGTTGGCCTCGATCGCGTCCCAGGCGGGATCGTGGTCGTGTTCCTGGCCGTCCCCCAGCGCCCAACCCACTTCCGGCGAGTAGGCTTCCGCCCACCAGCCGTCCAATTCCGACAGATTGAGGCCGCCATTGACCAGCACCTTCATGCCGCTGGTTCCGCACGCTTCCCAAGGCCGTCTTGGGGTGTTGATCCAGACATCCACGCCTTGCACCAACTGCTCGGTCAAATGCATGTCGTAGTCACTGAGGAAGATCACATGAGGGCGCGCCTCGGGGCGTCGGATGAAATGAGTCCATTGCTGGATCAGGGCCTGACCCTCCAAGTCTGCCGGATGAGCCTTGCCGGCAAGGATGAGTTGCACCGGTCGCTCGGCATTGGATAAAAGACGAAGCAGCCGATCCGGGTCGTGCAGCAGCAGGTTCGGTCTTTTGTAGGCCGCAAAGCGGCGCGCAAACCCCAGGGTCAATGCGGTGGGATTAAACAGGTGTTTCGCGTCCTCCACCTCTTCGGGAGGCGCGCCGGAGGCGGCCAGTTGCCGGGATAATCGCTCGCGGGCGTATTCAACCAGAGACTTGCCTGCATCGGCACGAAATTGCCAGAGCCTGATGTCGGAGATACGGCGGATGTCGTGTTCCAAGGTTTCCGTCGGTCTCAGCCAGCGCTCTTTGCCACAGGCTTCCGTCCACAGATCATCGGCCGGAGCCGAGTCCCAGGTCGGCATGTGGACGCCGTTGGTTACATGTCCGACAGGCACTTCGTTCACCGGCCAGCCAGGAAAAAGCGGTTCAAAGAGATGTCGGCTGACTTCGCCATGCAAACGACTTACGCCGTTTACCGCCCCGCTGCCGCGGATTGCCAGATAGGCCATATTGAAACTTTCCGACGGGTCGTTCGGGTTCCGGCGGCCTAGAGCCAGCAAATCATGGACTGTCAGACCGATATTTTTGGCATAACGACCCAGGTATTGCTCGATAAGGGCCGGGGCGAAACGGTCGAATCCGGCGGCCACTGCCGTGTGGGTGGTGAACAGGTTTCCGGCCCGGGTGACGGCCAGAGCGTCATGAAAGGACAGCGCGGTCTCTTCCATGAAACTGCGGGCTCGCTCCAATACCGCGAAGGCTGCATGGCCTTCATTCAGGTGACAGACTTCAGGATGAATATCCAGCGCACGCAACAACCGCCAGCCGCCAATCCCGAGCAGCAGTTCCTGCTTGATGCGCAGCTCCGGTCCGCCGCCATACAGTTCGCTGGTAATCCCCCGATGGGCGGGGAAGTTTGCCGCGTCATTGCTGTCCAATAGGTAAAGTTTTACTCTGCCGACCAGGACCTGCCAGACGCGTAGCCAGACCGAGTAACCGGGCAAGGCGATTTCCAGGCGCAGCCATTCGCCGTTGGCCTGGCGCAACGGCGTTATCGGCAACTGTCCGGGGTCGTTGTACGGGAACAGGGCCTGTTGCGCTCCGTTCTTGTCAATCACTTGGCGAAAATAGCCTTGTTGGTAGAGCAGTCCCACGCCGACCACCGGTACGCCAAGATCGCTGGCGGCTTTGAGCTGATCGCCGGCCACATTGCCGAGTCCGCCTGAGTAAATGGGCAGCGCTTCGCTCAACATGAATTCCATGCTGAAATAGGCGACGCAGGTCAGCGGAGCCTGCGGATGATGTTGCTGAAACCAGGCGGGCGCTTCCATCGTTTGCCGCCGGGTCTGCACCAGGTCGTCAACGATCTTGCGGAAAACGGGATCGGCCAATACGCGCTCTATCCGGTCGCGAGACACCGTCTGTAAAACCACCCAGGGATTCTGCGTGAGTTTCCACAGTTCCGGATCAAGTTGATTCCATACCTGGTCGGTGGCATGACTCCACGACCAGCGCATATCCAGTGCCAGCTCCGCCAAGGCATCGAATCCCTCGACTTCGGTGGGCAAAAGGCTGTATATCGGGTGGCTGACACGGGTTTGTTTGCTCATGTTTTCTCCTTCATGACCGGAAAATACTTTAGCTGCAAAACTAACTTTAGTCGGTACGGTAGAGCACATAAAGGCAGGGGCTATGGGCTTGTAATAATCTTGGTTAGCGCCGCTATGCCAAATCGATCAAGGTTGCTGGGCTGGAAAAAAATCAGGCTATCGTCTTATAACGCACCGATTTAACGTAGATAAAATTCCCAGAAGGGTAAAGAGGCGCTGGAAAAACCACTCAAGGCCTTATGTACGATAGCGTACAGACCTCGCCTCGCCTGGTCGCTAGAATCCGATGCGAGTTTTCAGCTCACCGCGCTTGACCCAAAGAGGCGTTTTTCTCTGGCGCTTTTAAAAACACAATACTTTGGAATAACCCATGAAAACGACAATTAAGTACAGGCAAAATATTTTAGTGGATAGCGTTATTGTGACTGCCTGTTTATCCGCTGTTCTCGGACTGGCGGGTTGCCAACAAGAAGGCTCAGCAGAAAAGGCAGGGAAAAAAATCGATAGCGCGGCTGAAAAGGCTGAGCAAAAGATTGATCAAACGACAGAAAAAGCAAAAAAGGAAATTGAAGGCGCAAAGGAGTCGGTAACCGAAAAAACCGGAACAGCGGGAGAATACATCGATGACTCGGTTATTACCGCAAAGGTTAAGGCGGCAATTTTAAATGATCCCTTGCTTAATACATCCCATATCGAGGTGACTACAGACAAAGGCGTAGTGAAATTGAGCGGCACGGTTGATTCCGAACCAAGCATCGGCAGAGCGATGGAAGTGGCCGGCAGCCAGAAGAATGTGAAATCAGTGCAAACTGACCTGACAGTAAATGCGAGTATACCGAGCAAATAATAATGATTCATTGTCGTTTATAGGGGGTGTAAACGACAGACACTAATCCGGCGCACGAAAATGCAGGCATAGAAAAGTCGGGTTTTTAATGCCGAATTGAAACATATTAGCCGCGGTTCAGTATGTTGCTAGAATGTGGACCTCGCCTAGTTCTGGAGTGTTAACGATGCGCCGCCTGCAAATAAAGCATGTAACCACTTACCAATACGCTGAACGCGTAACGCTATTGCCGCACAAATTGCTATTGCGTCCCCGTGAAGGCCATGAAATCCGTATCGAATCGGCTGAACTGATTATCTCTCCCGCCCATCAATTGCAATGGCAGCGCGACGTGTACGACAATGCCGTGGCTCAGGCGACTTTTACTAAGCAGGACAATCGACTCTCGATCGACAGTCTTCTCATCCTTCAGCACTATGATAGTCAGCCATTAAATTTTCTGGTGGCCGATTACGCGGTGTTATTTCCCTTTCAGTACGACGCCGCGGAATGCATGGATTTGGGACCTTACCTGTCAGTGATCTTCGATCAAGATATACCGCCATTGAGCGCTTGGTTGCGGCAATTTTGGCGCTCCGGCCAAGTAGTAGAAACTTATCTTCTGCTGGAATGGATTAATAAAGCGATTGCGAGCGGATTCACCTATCAACAACGGGAGGAGCCGGGCGTTCAGACGCCTGCGACGACATTGACCCGACGCGCAGGCTCCTGCCGTGATTTTGCAACCTTGTTCATTGATGCCTGTCGTTTTTTGGGCTTGGCGGCGCGCTTTGTCACCGGCTACCAGTATTCGCCCACCCTTTTGTCGGGCCAGGGCTCAACCCATGCGTGGTCGGAAGTTTACCTGCCCGGCGCCGGTTGGAAAGGATTCGACTCCACGTCCGGCCAAGTTGTCGGCAACGACCATATCGCCGTAGCCGTGAGTCGTCATCCCGAATTGGTGCCGCCGGTATCCGGCTCGTTTATAGCCGCCACCCGCCAATCGCCACTAATGAGCGTAGTGGTGGAGGTGGCTGAAATTCCGGCGTAGCGCCAACGCACGATTGCGTAATATCGGGAGTTGCGCGGAGGGACATCGAGACCGGTTCAAGATGGAGAAAAAGACCTTCGTATTCGGCTGAGGGAAGGGCGCCAAGACGATGGTTTTGGTGAGGTCTATGTGAAGTCACATTCATGTGTCAGCACCGTCGGTTTGGACGTGACCGGCTGAATCTACCGGTTCGGCCTATTCGGACCGGCATCCGCTTCCTGCACTGGCTGAGACCGGCAAGTTTCTGGATCAGGCGTTTTAGCATTGGCAAAATTTACCTAAGCGAGCACCCAGCCATTAGTTCAGGCCGGCTTTTTTCAGGATCCGGTTGAAGGCTTTTTGAAGAGGGTTCAGCGGATTGCTTGCGACCTTGACGGACACTTCAGGCTGTTTTTTCAGGAGTTCAATGCCGATGGGGTTTAAGGCCGCATGGCTGAGCTTGCCATTATTACTTCGTGGCATGAATCACTTTGCCCAACAAGCGAATTTGACGACAATCAAAGAGATAGAGCGTAACATAACAGCCTGCTTTTACGCCTGAACGGGGTAGTAATATCGGGGTGATCGCCTTAGACTTTTTGATTTATCGGAGAATCAATCAGTTGTGCTTTACTTGCAAATTGATTCCGATGGTTGGATGGTTTTATGTGTGTGTTTTTGAATTTTTTATTATTTTAATGCGCTTCTTCCGGTAGCGACATGCACCGATTCAGGTGGTGGTTTTCACTGGAGAATACGCATTTATTCAACAACGCCATCATGAACTACGATACATCACTGAGATTTTTATGACGACACTACTTTGGCTACAAACCGGTTCCTGCGGCGGCGACACCATGTCGATTCTATGCGCGGACAGCCCATCACTGGAAGAACTCATTGAGGAATACAGCATCGAGATGCTCTGGCAACCCTCCCTTTCCATAGAACCGACGAGCAAACTGGATACGTTGATCGAGGCGATCATCGCGGATCAACAAGCCCTCGACATTTTATGCATTGAAGGCAGCATCATCACCGGACCCAATGGCTCAGGCATGTACGATCCGTATCGTGGGCGTTCCAAAATGAGCCTGGTCAGTGAACTGGCCGAAAAGGCTGAGTACGTAGTCGCTTTGGGTACGTGTGCGTCATACGGCGGTGTCCATGCCGCGCCGCCCAACCCGACCGACTGTCTCGGCTTGCAGTTCGACAAGCAATCTCCGGGCGGGCTATTGCCGATCGAATGGCGATCTCGCAAAGGCCTGCCGGTCATCAATATCTCGGGCTGCCCCGCTCACCCCAATGCGATGACCAAAACGTTGGCCATGCTGGCTTTAGGGCTTCCACTGGAACTCGATCATCTTAACCGCCCCAAGGCCTTTTTCAATAGCACCGTGCATCAGGGTTGCACCCGCAACGAATATCATGAGTACGATATAGAGGACACCGAATTCGGCGATAAGGCCTGCATGTTCTTTAATCTGGGTTGTCAGGGGCCGGTCACGATGGCCATTTGCAATACCGAACTCTGGAATGGCCGCAGCAGCAAGACTAGGGCAGGGGTGCCGTGTTTCGGCTGCACTTCCCCCGACTTTCCGCTGGATCAGGACCTGTTCCTCACCGAAAAAATCGGCACCATTCCGGTACATTTGCCGTTGGGCGTAGAACGGGCCAATTACATGGCCTACAAAAGTCTGGCCCACGATGCGGCTCCCGACCGGCTGCTGAACAAGAAGATGGATACTTAACCATGGCCAGACGAACCATCCAAATCGACCTTAACCGGGTCGAAGGCGATCTCGATTTCCAGCTGGAACTGGAAGACAACAAAGTCGTCGATGCCCGTTGTATCGGCTCCCTTTATAGGGGGTTCGAACAAATCCTCATGAGCCGTAAGCCCAAGGATTCTCTGGTGATTACGCCCCGCATCTGCGGCATCTGCGGCACCGCGCAATTAAATGCCGCGGTGCTTGCACTGGAACATATCGGGCGAATCCCCGTGCCGCCCACGGCCATTCGCATCCGCAATCTGTGCTTGATGGCCGAGACGGTACAAAGCGATCTGCGGCAATCTTTTATGTTTTTTACTGCCGATTTTTGCCATTCCAAATACGTCGATCGGCCGTTTTATGAAAAAGCGCGGGCCGCTTTCCTGCCGTTTAAGGGTTCGGTTCACCGCGGCGCTCTCGAACATTCGCGTCATATCGTCGAAATTATCGCCCTGTTTGGCGGCCAGTGGCCGCACTCGTCTTATATGTTGCCGGGCGGTGTGACTACGCCTGCGAGCTCTCGCCATATTATCGACAGCCTGTCCATTCTCAACAAGTTGACTCGATGGTTTGAACAGGCCATCATCGGGACAGACCTGGATGCTTGGCTGGCAATACAATCCGCCGACGAATTCTTTACCTGGCTAACGGCGAAGGATGCCCATGCAGACAGCGCCATCGGACTGTTTACGCTGATGAGCCGCGACATAGGCCTGCACAACACGGGGTTCGGCACTCCGCATATGATCAGCTATGGCGCTTATGACGACCCGGACGATGCAGGGACTTTTCCCCCGCATCGCAAGCACTTGTTCAAAGCCGGTTTCCTCAATGGCGATACCGGCGACATCGAGCCTTTCGAGCAAGCCGAAATTACCGAGCATGTACGCTATTCTTGGTTCCAGCCATACCAAGGCGGTCGCCATCCGTTTCAGGGACAAACCATCCCTGATTACCAACCTCATTCCGACCGCTATACCTGGTGCAAAGCGCCCCGCTATCAAAATAAAGTTGTGCAAACCGGCCCGCTGGCAGATGCGCTAATCGACGGCGAGCCGCTGATCCGATCGTTATATCAGGCGGAGGGGGGCAATGCCTGGCTGCGCCAGTTCGCCCGCTTACACCGTACCGCCCGGCTGTTGCATAAAATGCGCGAAACGCTGCGCGAGCTGGCCGCACAACCTAACGCCCCGCACATGATCTCCCCCGACGAGAAAGAAATCCCCGACGGAGAAGGCTTTGGGTTGGTAACGGCGGCGCGCGGCGCACTGGGGCATTGGGTGCAAATCACCGACGGCGTTATTAGCCGCTATCAAGTCGTTACGCCAACCGCATGGAATGCATCGCCCAAAGACAGCGAAGGCCGACACGGCCATTGGGAAAGCAGTTTGATCGGTTTGACTGTCGACGATCCCGACGACCCGGTGGAAATCGGCCATATTATCCGCTCCCATGATCCTTGTCTGGTCTGTACCGTGCATCTGCTCGACACGGGCAAACGCATCACCGTATGGCCCTAAGTTATGGGGATGCGGCACATTGTTTGTTTCGGTAACGAACTGCACGGGGACGATGGCTTCGGCATCCGCGTCTACGCCCAGCTCTGCCGGTTGACGTGGCCGAAAGATGTCGAGGTGTTCAATGCAGGCATTGCCGGACTCAATGTGCTCCGGTTTCTTGAGGATTGCAGTCAGGCGATTCTGGTCGATGCCCTGGCCAACTTCGGGAATGTCGGAGAGGTTTTACTGTTAAAGCCGGAAGACTTGGTCGACAGACCCGAGCAGCTCACCGGTCATGGTCTGGGAATTCCGTATTTGCTGGAGGCTCTTAAAGTCATCAGGGAACCGCAGCCGGATATTTTGATCGTGGGTGTCGAAATAGCCGCCGTCAACCCATTTTCTCCCGGTTTGTCCGATAAAACCGAGCAGGCCGTACCCAAAACCGTCCAATTGATACGAGGTCTCTTGTCGGAATGAGCCGTCAAAATCCAAATTTTCGCGATGCCGTTGTCGAATCGGTAACATTCCTCGACTCGACTGCTCCGCCGCGTTGGAAAGGCCGCGTACAGTTACCCGGCGAGCATCGTCCTGTCGATATTCTGATTTTCAATCTTCAGGGCGAATTTCAGGCCGTCCCAGCCCTTTGCCCTCATGAAGGTTGCGATCTGACGCATTGTCCGCTGCTCAATGAAAACATCCTTGTTTGTCCGGCGCATAGCCGACGCATCGATTTGAAGGTTTCCGAACTCCGCGTCAAAGAACTCGACGGTCAATTTTTGGTGTCCCTGAATACAACCAGTCTGTTTGAAACGGCTGAAAACCGGACCGAAATTACCTCCGGCAGCGAGGGTTTCGAAACAGTGCTGCAACTGCGGGAGGAAATCGACAAGTTACGGCTGGCTACTCTGAAACAGGAAAAGCAAATTCGCGTCATCACCCAAAGCATGGATGCCATGCTCAGCGAGTCGGAACAGCAAAAGCTAAAACTCAAAGAAAAGGTGCATCAGCAGCAGGCCTTAAGTCGCTTTGTTGACCGCGTCATGGATACTATTGACGATCTCCTGGTCGTCATTGATACGGAAGGCCGGATTCTCCGGCTGAATACGGCGGTGGAGCGCGAACTCGGGCTTACCGAAGCTGAATTACTGGGAACCGGCATCGACGAATTGCTGACTCCTCTCGAACAACAGCACCTTGCAGGGCAATTGCCGGATTTGCCCTGGCCGATTCGATCCGTGCTGTTGGAAACCATCCGGCTCAGCGGATACTACGCCGGTGAACATGAGCTCCTGGGCAAAAACAGGGACAACGCAAAATCCATCTACTGGCTGAAGAGCAGTTTGCTGCATTCGGAGCAGGGAAAGCTGGAAGGCGCAGTTGTAACAGCCTTGAACATCACCGAATTGAAAAACCGGGAGACCCAACTGCAATTGAGCGCTAAAGTCTTCGAAAATAGCAGCGAGGCGATTTTTATCACCGATCCGCAGGGCGCCATCATGGAGGTCAATGCAGCATTCTGTTCAATCACCGGCTATGAGCGTTCCGAAGTGCTGGGCCGAAACCCCCGGATATTGAAATCAAAACTGCACGATAAGCCGTTTTATAAACGTCTATGGCGATCGCTGTTGGATGAGGGGGGATGGAAAGGAGAAATCTGGGATCGCCGAAAAAACGGCGAATTCTGCCCGATGCTGCTCAGCATTAACGCCGTCGCTGACAAGCTGGGCCAGTTAACGCATTATGTGGCGATCTCCACGGACATCAGCCACCAGAAACAAACGGAACGGGAACTCAAACAGTTGGCGTACTACGATGTACTTACCAGCCTTCCCAACCGGTCTCTGTTCAAGAATCGATTTGAGCACGAAATCTGTTTGGCGGAACGTAATAATACCCGTCTCGCCTTGTTTTTTCTTGATCTGGATCATTTCAAGAACGTCAACGATACGCTCGGTCATTGGGCCGGCGACTGTTTATTGCAGATCATCTCAACGCGTATTCAAGGCTGTCTACGCAAAACAGACACGGTTGCCCGTATGGGCGGAGACGAGTTTACCATCATCCTGCCCGGTTTAATCGGCATTACCGATGTCACCGAGCTTGCCCGAAAATTGATTGATGCGATGACCAAACCGGTGCAAATTAAAGACCACACGGTTTTCGTCGGCGTCAGCATCGGCATCGCCATTTTTCCCGATGACGGCAATGACTTCTACACCCTGACCAAGCACGCGGATACCGCTATGTACGCGGCCAAAGCGAAGGGTCGAGGCCTGTTTCAGTATTATGAAGCGGGCATGAACGAGGCGGCACATCAGCGACTATTGCTGGAAAACGCATTGCGCTTGGCCATAGAGCGGGAAGAGTTCCAGCTTTATTACCAGCCCAAGGCCGATAGCAGTTTAAGCCGAATAACCGGCGCCGAAGCGCTGATCCGCTGGAGACGTCCCGGTTTCGGCATTATACCGCCGGACCGCTTCATCGCTATCGCCGAGGAAACGGCTTTAATCATTCCGCTCGGGAAATGGATACTGAAGACGGCCTGTTTGCAAGCCAAGGCATGGGCCAATCAACTGGCAGGTTTTAGAATCGCCGTCAATCTCTCGCCTCTGCAACTTCTGGCCGATGATTTTATTGCCGTTCTCGATCGCATTCTGGCCGAAACCGGCACCAAGCCCGAATGGATTGAGTTGGAAGTGACCGAAGGATTGGTCATGCTCGACATCGAAAAAGCGACCGAACGATTGCATCAAATCCGGGAACGCGGTATCCATGTTGCGATGGACGACTTCGGCACCGGCTATTCGTCTTTATCCTATTTGCAAAAATTGCCTATCCATACGCTTAAAATCGACCGATCGTTCATTATGGCTTATACCAATGACCCCGCCTCGAGCGAGGCGGCATTTATCAAGACCATCGTATCCTTCGGGCAAGTTTTGAATATGACGGTTGTCGCCGAAGGCGTAGAAACCGAATCCCAGCTGGCGCTGCTACAGTCTTTCGGCTGCGATGAGATTCAAGGGTATTATCTCTCGCCTCCATTGTCCGCAGATGAATTCCAGAGACGCTGGATTGATCATGGCATTGTTGAATGAATCAAGGAATGGGGCGTTCTGTCACATTAATGAATCGGTTGCGTTGGCCGTAAATTTGGCCGGAAGGCTATCTCTATTTGAATAACCGATATTAATCGACGGTCCATTGCACCAGGCCGCTGTATGACGTGGCAATAACAAGCAAGCCGAAGACGATGCGGTACCAGGCGAAAATAATGAAATCATGATGACTGATGTAAC
>Ga0207975_100268_pt1 | contig 32958 bp, 34 predicted proteins | sample LakWasMe91_HOW11_2_FD_183913 | JGI IMG/M metagenome (GOLD analysis project Ga0207975, IMG submission 183913) | Freshwater sediment methanotrophic microbial communities from Lake Washington under simulated oxygen tension - Sediment Metagenome... | ecosystem: Environmental > Aquatic > Freshwater >...
AGAGTCTTTAGCGGATGCTTTAAACCGGTATAAAGAAATCAAACAGCTCTACGCGGCTAACCACTAACTGCTCTAAAACAGGATGGCCGTAAAGCCATCCTGTTTCGTCTCGGGGAAATAGTTGCCTGCGGCTTTACACCGGGACTCCACTTTAAGACTCTCATCATCAATAAAGTCAGTACATTTGATGCGCGTGTGCTGACCTTGGACACCAAGTCCGAGCGTTTTCTTACCTCCGAGAAGAAGAACGTGATTGTAGACTCGTTCGCCAAGTGGCGAATCGGTGATGTGGGTCTTTTTTATACCACGGTCGGTGGCGACGAATACGAGGCCAACCTCCGTCTTGAAAGGCGAAAAAACCCAAACATCAAATCAGGGCATCTTTGCCCTTTGCCTTAGGAGGCGACACCCCATGAAAAAATTACTAATCCCCCTGTTGCTCATACTGGTTGTGATCGGCATCACGATGTTTGCGGTGTTTAATCCCACTTCTTCTGCCTACAATCAGCAAAACGAGGTTCCCTATTCGGAATTTATCGAGGCGGTACGTAACAAAGCGGTTACAGAAGTGATAATCGACGGCAGATATGTCGATGGCCGCCGTCACAACGGCACTGTTTTTTCCACCTACAATCCTAACGATGTCCGCATAATAGACGAGCTTTTGGAGAATGACGTCAAAATCAAGGGCCAGAAGCCGCAGATACCATCTACTTTCATGCAGTTTTTTGAATCGTGGGCGCCGACATTGCTGCTGATTGCGGTAATGGTCTATTTCATGCGCAAGCTGCAACAGGGCGCCGGCGGCGGTCAAAACGGCTTTGGTAAAAGCCGCGCTAAACTGATGGCCGAAGATCAGGTCAAGGTGCGCTTCAAGGATGTGGCCGGTGTCGAGGAAGCCAAGGAAGACGTGATGGAAATGGTCGACTTCCTCAAAGACCCCGGCAAATACGAAGTACTGGGTGGCAAAATTCCGAGTGGCGTGCTGATGGTAGGCCCTCCGGGAACCGGTAAAACCCTGTTGGCCCGTGCCATTGCCGGTGAAGCCGGGGTGCCGTTCTTCTCGATCTCCGGTTCGGATTTCGTGGAAATGTTCGTCGGCGTCGGCGCCTCCAGGGTGCGCGACATGTTTGAACAAGCCAAGAAGCGCGCACCCTGCATCATCTTTATCGACGAAATCGACGCGGTCGGCCGCCAGCGCGGCGCCGGCAATATGGGAGGCGCGGAAGAGCGCGAACAAACCCTGAACCAGCTGCTGGTGGAAATGGACGGCTTCAGCGGCAACGAAGGCATCATTGTGATCGCCGCCACCAACCGCGCCGACGTGTTGGATAAAGCGCTGCTCAGACCGGGCCGTTTCGACCGGCAAGTGCAGGTCGGTCTGCCCGACATCAAGGGGCGCGAGCAGATCCTCAAGGTTCACGCCGACAAGGTTCCGCTGGCCGAAGATGTCAACATCAACGATCTGGCGCGCGGCACCCCCGGTTTTTCCGGCGCCGAGCTGGCCAACTTGATCAACGAAGGCGCATTATTCGCCGCCCGTAATAACAAGCGGGTGGTGACGATGAACGATCTCGACAAGGCCCGCGATAAAACGATTATGGGCGCTGAAAAGCGTACGATGATCATGAGCCGTGAAGACCTGCTGATGACCGCCTACCACGAAGCAGGTCACGCCATTGTCGGCCGTCTGGTGCCGGAGCATGACCCCGTCTACAAAATCAGCATCATGCCGCGCGGCGGCGCATTAGGCATTACCATGTTCCTGCCGGAACGCGACCAGTACAGCGCCAGCAAGGACAAACTGGAAGGCCAGATCGCCAGCCTGTTCGGCGGTCGGGTCGCGGAAGCGTTGATCTACGGCAAAAACAAGGTCACTACCGGCGCTTCAAACGACATCCAGCGCGCCACCCACTTGGCCCGCAACATGGTTACCAAATGGGGCCTGTCTGACCGTCTCGGGCCGATGGACTACGGTGACAGCGAAGGCGGCTACATGGGTCTGCAATCAAAACCGATGTCAGAACAGATGGCGCGGCTCATCGACAAGGAAATCCGGCTGATGGTGGACAGCAATTATCTGCGCGCCGAAACCATCCTCAAGGAACATATCGACATCCTGCACAACATGGCCCATGCCTTGTTGGACTGGGAAACCCTGGATAAATATCAGATTGATGAGCTGATGCAGGGGCGGATGATTACGCCTCCCAAACTCGAAATCGAGCCACCGGTCGACAGTGAGGATGAACATGCACTGAGCGGCAGTGAGCCCGACCATCAGACCCCAGGCAGCGGGCCGCTGGTTTTGTCCTGAGTGGAAAACGGCGTCTAAATTTTGCCAGTTTTACAACAAAAGAGCGTTTAAAATTTTCCAGTGCCTACCCACTATCATGTTGATATTATTACGTACGCCATTTTTTGACTGGAAAATTCAACGCTGATTAGTGGCAAATATTGAAAGCCGTTTTCCATCCCTGGACTTCTACTAACAGGCGTACACTTGATAGCCTGTTGAAATTAAACTCCAGGATTTTCCAGTTTATCTTCAGTAACTAATTAATAATGTTTGCAAGAGTAACAAAAACAATTACTATATGCAGGAGGAAACTGGAACTAGCAATTATAAGTTTTGTGGGTTTATCTTTGATATGGGTATAAATGGTAAGCAAGTAATACCCATAAATAACCAATATATTTTCAATAAGTTATTACAGATCGACTAAAAACAAACAGATTTAAAGCTTACTTAGTTAATGCTAAGACTAAATTTACATATACCATACTATAAAATATCTTAGCAACTTAAAATATACCAGCACTATAACATTTAAGGTTTTCTTTATTTACCCTTCCCTTATCGTAAACAAAATCAATTAAAACAAGACCGATTTCATGCTTGGATAAAATTGGTTTTAATTCTGTAGTACAAAATTTCTCTCTAAATTCTATCTCGATAGCAGTATCCTTTATGCTGGCTTTATAAGAGACGTTTTTGTTTATTAACTCAGGATCAGATGTTTTAAATATTATTGTGTAACTACGAATAAAATGATCTTCATCTTCTACTTCTACTTCTACTGCTTCAGGATTGAAAATATTGATTTTCGTGTCTATCTCTTTTACTTCTACTACCTTGGGATTGAACATATTGAGTTTCGCTGTTTCAACAAATCCATTGGCGTAGTTCTTAAGGTCATCTATAGCTTCAAGAACAGACGGCGTTATATTTTTGTCATCTTTAAAGCTACCCTCAGCGCCCTTCTGTCCATCTGGATACCAAAGAGTATATAATCCATCTTTTTTGTCATCTTTATAGCTACACTCATAGCTCTTCTGTCCATTTGGATACCATTCTGTACTTAGTCCAGAGCGCATGTTGTCTTTGAAATACGATTCATCCTTCTTTTGTCCGGACTCATACCAATGTAACTGTATTCCATTAGATTTTCCGTTCTTAAAGTATCGCTCTTCTTGTTTCCGCCCATTTGGGTACAATGTTTCTAGCTTTCCAGTAAATGGTTTATCACTATTAGGTAAATAAGCAATTTCATTTCTTATTTGTATAATATTAGTAACTTTTTCTTTTAATCCTATTTTTTCTAAAAAACTATTGCTATCACATCCTGAAAGAAAAGATATTATAGTTAATATGCATATTATATTTTTCATCAATACCTTTAATTTATTCTAACCAAGCTTATTAATTATCTGATTTAGGCATACTTTACTTATCAGTACAAATTTAATTTTTCCTAGCGCTTTGCTATCTGGCATATAAAGATATACTTCGCTATTACTCGTGCGGTAACACTATATCAGCTAACTTTTTGATCTGTTCAGGCGATGCCATCTTTAGCATTTTGTTTAAATCATTTTGTACTTGTTGCTTTTCAGCCGCCGTCATTTCAGCATATTCTTTAGAAGGTACTTCCACGCCATCTTTGATGTATGTTTCACTTTTGTTTTGTCCGTTTTCATCCCATAACGTCATTAATCCATCATATTTCCCATCTTTTAAATGAGCTACACCTTTTTTATTTCCATTTGGATAATATGTTTCATATCTTCCAGTAAAAGGCTTATCCTCATTTGGTAAATAAGCAATATCATTTCTAATGTCTAAATCTTCTTTAGTGACTCGCTCATCTTGTGTTGTAGATGTAGGCGTGGTTTCAGCGCTTGGTGCGGTAGGGCTGTGGATGGCTTCAGTCACTACAATCATACGTTCATCAATTGCAGGTCCACGGTCAAAAGTATATTTAAGGGTAAACTTAGCTGAAGTAATTGTTTTATTAGTATTTCCTAAAAATAATTTATTCAATTCCTTTGCTTTTTCGGGTGCGTATAACTCTATAAGTACTTTTAATGCCCTCTTAGCTTCTTGTTTATCTGAATGGAGTCCATACCCCATATCCTTAAACCAATCATTCCAAAGAAACTTTACACTGCTAACACGTTTAGATGCTGGGTTTTCATTAATAAACCACTTGACGGTTTGCGCTTTTCCTAGAATACACCCATATAAAGCGCCATCGCCATCAAAGGATGGAGGCGTTATATCTGAATCAACGGACTTGGGGCATTCTAATTTACTTTTTGCCGTTTCAGCTTCGGCACGGAATGAGCGGAAGCTATCATTTAAATCTGTGCTTATCCTTTCTTTTGACTTTGTGTTTTTTTCAGCACTTTTACGATACGCTCTATCTTCAGCTTGCCCAGTTGGGAGCGTAGAACCTACTTGTTTCTTGGTATTTAATTCTACAGTTGCCGAATTATCTAGTGACGTTGTTCTAATTATACGCTTGAAAGCATTATTTTTAGGCTTATCAGTGTAATAAATACGCCCGTCATCAGCAACATGTTTATAAATATCAGCACTACTCAAAGAAAAATGAAAGAGACATAAAGCAAACAGTACATATTGTTTTTTCATTTTACATTTTTCGCACAGTTAGGTTTTTGGTTATTTAAACTTCTTTAGGTACTCTTTATGGCAACCCAGTTTAACTATATCCTGCCGCTCCAATCCTGATTGTAGCAACAAGTAAGTATAAATACCTAACATTTAGAGAAATTCGACTAAATACCTTTAGAATTTGGCGCGTTTGCTCTCTCCCATCAAAACCAGCGCGTAGCACCACTGTTTGAACAGTAGGCATAGCCGGAAGTGAGTTCCGATAAAGTCGCGGACAAGCAAAATAAGTGACATTTTGCATAATGTGAATTATACGAAGTATAGGGTGCGTGATCTTTGCACCCTATACTTCGTATAATCCCCCTACGTTATGTAGAATGGCGCGTTTTTGCCTGTCCGCGCACAACAAGGCAACGGGCTTTAAAGTGCGAAGAATTTGGAACTATGCGGCGAGAGTTGGGGCAACACTCACAAGGACGTGTGTGTTGCACAGCCAAGGACGGCTTTGTTTGCCCTCTAGCCGCCAGTGAATTAAGCAATTCGGGAGGGAGTGTTTAAAAGATACAGGGACGTAGCTTTTAAGCCGACCGGACGATTTGCGAATTATGCGCTAGTGTCCCGGAATATGTATGGTCATCGGCAAGTGTTGCCGGTAATCAACCGGTAGATACTTACCAAAATTGAACTGAGAAAGTTGTTAGATAAAATCTGACGGCCTTGTAGTTGTACGCACACCTGCAACCCTCGCGGAGTACCTTAGCCTAACCCTCTCTTAGCTCGATTAAGCAGGTTAAACGCTGTTTCAATAGCTATGGCAAGCAATGCTTTGGTGTTGCGTCAATACACATCTATGGGGCTGTAATAAGATTAATCGGATAGATGGGGTGAGCTATTAAGTTTTAATGATGCAGAATATTGTATCTATTTGTTTATGGTTATCGGCAAGTGTTGCGGTTGTTTTTTAGTGATTGCAGAAAAAATGCAGAAAAAACGATTTTTAATGAAAAATAGCTTACAAATAAATCGTAAGTCATTGAATTTATGGAGCCAATGATGGGAGTCGAACCCACGACCTACTGATTACGAATCACACTGCATGCATTCCTATCATATACCGTAATGCCCTATATCTCCTGTAAATACAGGCTTATCATGTTTTTTAATTACCATTAAATACTGCTTTTTACTGTGCCTCGTGGTAACTTATTGGTAACTCGAGAAAAGGAGACCACATGAAGCTGACTAAAAAATTTATCGACGCTCAAATCTACAACGGGAAAGCGCAACATATCATTTGGGATGACGAAGTTCCTGGTTTTGGTGTTAGGCTCTACCCAACGGGCAAAAAATCTTTCGTTCTGTCCTATCGGGATAACAAACGAAAAAGCATCATGACCATCGGTAGCTGCTCCGTTTTAACACTAGACCAAGCGCGTAATAAAGCAAAGGCGGACTTGGTCGGACTTCATAATGGCATTAATCCATTAGAGCAACGGCAAAAAGAGCGTCAAGGTCAATTGGTTAAAGACTTGTGCAGCGCATATGTAACTCAACATGCAGTACACAAGAAATCCGGCAGTGACGACATATCAAGAATTGAACGCTTTATTATTCCTGAATGGGGTAATCTGTTAGTGACCAATATCAAGCGGGCTGATGTTGCCGCACTCCATGTCAAGCTTGGCAAACAGGGGCATTACCAAGCCAATCGGGTCTACGCGTTATTGTCAAAAATGTTCAATTTGGCGCGGGTATGGGGCTTCGTTCCTGAGACACATGTTAATCCTTGCTTTGGGATCGAGAAATTTAGAGAAGAAAAACGAGATCGGTTCGTAACACATGAAGAGTTCCCGAAACTTGCCGATGCCATTAATAAAGAATTGAATCAGTACGCGGTCGCTGCCATCTGGCTTTACTTATTAACCGGCGTTCGTAAGGATGAACTATTAACGCTTAAATGGATGGATATTGATTTGGGGCGTAAAGAATTAAAGCTAATGGATACTAAAAATGGAAAGCCCCATTATTTACCGTTAAGCATGGCTGCTATTGATATTTTGAATCAGATCCAACGAGTTCAAGATAATCCCTACGTAATCGTCGGCAATAATCCTGGCTGTCATTTAGTGAATATCGATAAACCCTGGCAACGAATCAGAAAGACGGCAGGTCTTGAAGATGTTCGTCTCCATGATTTGCGGCGCACGGTGGGTAGTTGGCTTGCCCAATCCGGAAACAGTTTGCACCTGATCGGTAAAGTGCTGAACCATTCCAACCAAAGTACAACATCCATTTACGCAAGGTTTGGCCAAGACAGCGTGAGAGATGCACTTGAACAGCACGGTAAGCAGCTTAACCAATTGGCAGGGTTATAATGCAATTTAACCGGATAGCTCGACGGAAAAACAAGCTGGAGTCGTTACCTGTTTCTGGTTTTTTTCTTGACGCGCTATCACTCTACCGAGGCGTTTGTGATGAATGTTTATTTTAGTGGATATGGCTTTTGGTGCGACCCTTCCTTGTACGGATGTGGTGAGGACGGTGAATTTTTCTACCTAACAGAGAGCTACCACGCCCATGGTGTTTTTCGTCTATTCGTCGATAACGAGAAGGATTACAAATTCACAAAAAAATTTGGTCGTGTTGAACGTCTTTTGCCGTGTCTAACAGACCCTGAATGTGAATTTTCAAAATGTTTTATAGATGACGTAGGCCGTGGCGGTGCGGATAGGTATGTGTTTAATATTGATTTAAATAAAGAGTCGCTAATGGCGACTTGGGAGACTGAGCCAGACGGTTCGATAAATGATGACGATGATAAGAAAAGCAGACGCAACGCACAAATTTCTATTATAAAGCAAGTTGCTATCAAGCTTGACTATGATCCGTTAAATATTCCACAAGGCGGCAAAGCGGCTATTAAAACAGAATGCCAGAAAGTTGATCCTACTCTGTTTTCCCCTGCTGCATTTGACCATGCATGGAAAAAAGCCAATAAGCGCAATGAAATCAGCATGGAAAACAAAGAAAAATACACTTCAAAAAATATCTTTTAAATCAGTAGTGAGCACAGTGGGCAGTAAAAAATGCCCACCTGCCTAGTCTGGACTGCCTACTAATTGACAAATTACCTTATAGCCATCATTTACCGCTTAAGGAGCGAAAACGATGGCTACTATCACCAAACCCTCATTAACAGAAAACCAACTCGCAAAACGCTGGGGACTGTCTATCAAGACTTTGCAGGACTGGCGCAGGAAAGGAACTGGGCCTGCTTATTTGAAGCTAGGCAAAGCAATTCGCTACCCGCAAGAAATTGTTGAGAAGCACGAAACTGAACACCTGAGTAATACAGGGGCTTAATCATGGATAGATTAGGTATCATCCCGGCGGCGAATCGGGACAGCAATAACAACGACATACCGCTTAAAAGTTATGCTCCTGGTCAGGTTATTGGGCAATATCATTCAAATAGCGCCCAACCGCAGTGCCAACATGTTCGCGGCTGGCTCCACTCCCGTTCACTCACAACGTTTCAAACACATGTTCAAGAGCTAAGCGAATTCGATCGTAACATCATCAATTATGGGGTAGTCGGTGCCGGATGCACGATGGCTCGTTATGTCTTGCTTGCAGGTGAATAGCCTATGACTGTATTAGCTACTGCACTTGCTCCTCTATGTGAATTTCAGCAGTTCATTGTTTATCGTGCGGTTCCCAGTAAAACTAGACCTGGTAAAATTGATAAGTTCCCTATCAACTACCGCAACGGCGACATAAGCGATGCGCATGATTCGACCAATTGGACAGACTACTCTATGGCGACTACTGCGGCTGCGTTGTTCGGTCCAGGGTATGGCGTCGGTTTTGCCTTGACCGCAAACGATCCATTTTTCTGCCTTGACCTGGACGCCTGCCTGATGCCTGACGGTAACTGGTCACCTTTCGCAATTCAAATGGTGAGTCGGTTCCCGGATGCGGCGACGGAAGTGTCTATATCCGGCAAAGGTTTGCATATTTGGGGCCGGTATTCTGGCCCGGCTATGCCTCACAGCTGTAAAAATCTTGAGAATAATGCAGAACTCTACACCGAGCGCCGGTTTATCGCCTTGGGCCGTCAAGAGGATGCCAGAGGGAACGTTGGCGCTGAATGCACAGATGCGCTTAACCCTGTGATTACGGAATACTTCCCTGTATCCATCAGTCCATTTGTCAATACTGAGGCTTGGAGAGATGGTGGAGCCGATCCAGCCGAAGACCTTGCATTAATTGAACGAATGCTTAAGTCAAAACCTAGCATCAACGCTATGTTCGGCGATGGAGTGACATTTGCGGAACTCTGGAACGGAGATCCCGAAGCACTTGGTAAAGCCTATCCTGATAAGGGCGGAAACCGGCCCTATGATGAAAGCAGTGCAGACTTTGCACTTGCATTACGTTTGGCCTTTTGGACGGAAAAAGATCATGCGCGCATAGAACGACTGATGACGCAGTCTAAACTCAACCGGGATAAATGGAATCGTTCCGATTATCTACATAGAACAATTTCCAAGGCAGTTGCCCGTCAAAATGAAACAAGAATGCAGTCTTATGAATGTGCACGGAATGCAATTGGTTTAGTTAGTGTAGGTGGAGCTGGTCGATCTGTTGACAACACTTTGATGCAACCTGACCCGCTCCGCGCACCATTGCCACCTTCAACGCCTTATCCTGTCAAAGCATTGGGAGACATTCTAGGATCAGCAGCGATGGCGTTGCATGAGTCAGTCAAAGCGCCTTTAGCACTTTGCTGTCAGAGTGTTTTGGCAAGTGCGTCACTGGCAGCACAAGCACACTTTGATATTGAATTGCCGTGGGGTGAAAAAAAGCCGCTATCGTTATTCTTGCTCACCGTTGCCGAATCCGGGGAGCGCAAATCAGGTATTGATGATTGTGTTTTAGGCGCCGCTAAATTCCAGGAAAAGCTGGATATGGAGCGTTACCATGACGAGCTTGAACAGTACGAGAACGACTTGGCACGTTGGAAATCAGCCAATGAACAGCAAAACAAAAAAGCCGCGAAAGCCAAGAACTCCGTGCCGACCCCCAGTTATTTACCAGAAGCCGCACTCCAAGGTACATCAAAACCGGAGGCACCGATTATGCCCTTGCGGTTTATTAGTGATCCAACTGTTGAAGGCTTATTTAAGTTGTTACTCATTGGGCAGCCGAGTGTGGGGTTATTTAGTGATGAAGCCGGTTTGTTGATCGGTGGTCATGCCCTAAATAATGACAATGCATTAAAAACGCTGGCGCGCTGGTGCAAATTATGGGATGGCTCACCATTTGACCGGGTGCGTGCGGGAGACGGTAGTGGGTGTTTGTATGGCCGCCGGATGGCCATGCACCAATTAGCACAGCCTGATGTGATGGCAAAATTACTCGCTGACCGTATGGCGAATGGACAAGGCTTCCTCGCTCGCTGTTTAGTCGCGTGGCCTGAATCGACCATTGGTAGTCGTCATATCAATGATTTTGAATGGCCGGGGGATCGCAACGAATTAAAGCGTTTATTTGCTGTACTCAAAGGGCTTATAGAAGCTACACCAAGAACGGCCAAATCAGCACAAGAGCTTTACCCGTTAGACTTACCGTTAGATCATGAGGCAAAACAATTGGCGATCACTGCATCGAATCAGTTCGAGACGTCAATGCAAAACGGTAACGATCTTTCTGAACTTAAAGACCGCACAGCCAAAGCGATGGAAAATGCCTGTCGTATTGCGGGTGTGATGGCTGTGATTGAGGGCGGCATGGGTACAAGGTCAATCACTGGGGAGCATCTTGAGCGAGGCTTGATACTTATTCGATGGTATTTGTCGGAGGCTTTGCGTATACGCAGTGCGGCGATTATTCCACAAGCTGTAAGTGATGCAGAGCTATTATCTCGATGGCTCCAAGATCGCAATATGACTGGGTTCAGAACTACTCCAGTCCTAACTCACGGGCCAAGTCAATTACGTAACAAATCGCGTCTCATGGCGGCTATAGCCGAGCTTGTCAATCACGGTTATCTTGCTGTAAATGAACCAGGATCAATTGTTGATAGCGTAAAAGCAAGATCATCATGGAGGGTTTTACATTATGTGCTTTAACCCGGTCCAATTATTAAAAGAGCAACGCAATCGCCTTGCTAATTCTGCTAATTACCCATCCGATATGAACAAGTTAACCGCTAGGATTAGCACAATTAGCAAAATTAGCAGTCTCCTAGGCGTAAAAAATACTGATGACATAAAACTGGTAAGCATAACCCGTGGCATAGCTATTGAAATAAAGATACGGGTAAGCGACCTTGCTAATTGTGCTAATCCTGCTAATTACCAGCGTGATTGCTTACGCATCAACTGTATATTCATAGATGTTGAGGCAACCAGCGCTACGCATACAGAATTTCTGATCCAAATAAATCCCCAATCACCCAACATCATAAGGACTAACCCATGAGTAAATTCTCAAGAAGCAATCGTCAAACGATACAAACCCAACTCGATAGCTTTAACCATGATCCGCTTTCCCATACAAACGGCGGTGTTAACAGACTCGAACGAAGAATCATCGCCAAGAAAAGGCGGCTTAGGAAAATCAACCCTGTAGCAGGTGGTAAATATGAACAATAAAATCTATTGCCGGGAAAATGGCAAAGCACTGCCGCAAAGAATCGGACTTGTCTTGAGACATGGGCGCTCCTTCTCATTACTGATAAAAACAGAAATGGAACAGTATTATGGCAACTCCAAAATTTAAACCGGGACAATCCGGCAACCCCAACGGCAGGCCGAAAAATAAAACCCCGGCCACCCTGCTTAGACAATCCATCGTGAGCGACATGCCCGAGATCATCAGTACCTTAGTGAAATTAGCCAAGAGCGGTGATGTCCCAGCGGCAAAGATTTTAATAGATCGAGTCTGTCCCGCATTAAAACCCCAAGCACTGCCGATTAATTTACCGATTAATGGTTCACTGGCTGAACAGGGGAACGAAATTATCAAAGCCACCATGAGCGGGCAAGTACCACCCGATATAGGCAGTCAGTTAATAGCCGCATTGGCGAATCAGGGAAAACTGGTTGAATTGCAAGAATTGACCGAACGCCTACAGCATATAGAAAAACAATTGGAGAACAGATCATGAAGACAGCACAACTTGATAAACTGTACAGCAAACTAACACCGTATGAGCAGGCGGGGCTGTTTTTTGAAGCTGCCGTTAGGCAAGATAACGCTGAACTAGAAGTTATTGTTAATAGCTTAGAACGCCGTCCGTACAGAGCATTAAGACCTGAATTCACGATGAGGAAGGAAGGACTTTTTATGCTGGCTTGGACTTACGGCATCGGATACTGGAGAAACCGGGAAATGATGATTAGGGCAGTCACAGTTTATAACAAGACGGGGAACGAAGCGGCTCTTTGCTTTGGGTTAGACGCCGCTGATGAACTGACGGGCATGGAGGCTGCCCTGGTTGATGTTTGCAAGCGTACCAGCATTGATATTGATGCAGTAAAGACGGTGGCTCAGTGTAAAGACGAGATTATCTTTGATAATGAAGAATTCGTTAACCCAGAGATAGTAAAACAATATACTGAATTGTTTATGTCAATGGTTAATTAAGTATCGCAGCATTGCACCAGACTGGATCTTGTCCAAATGGGGCATCATAATTCGGCCCGTCTGATGGGGAAATTAATTTTAGGAAATCATTGCCTATTTAACAAGATCAGATAAATAAGGCCTCTTTAACTAATGCCGGGGGAAACGCATGTGTCGGACATGCTACCATACCGGCTTATAATATCAGAGCATCAATCAGCGTCATCTATTTCCCAAAATATAAGGACATTCCCTCCCATGGTCGACAAGAAAAGTCTATCTGAACGCGACATCTGCACCAAGTATATTACTCCGGCTATTACTGCCGCAGGTTGGGATTTGCATAGCCAGATTCGGGAAGAAGTCAGCTTTACCAAAGGGCGAATCATCGTGCGCGGTAAGTTGCATACCCGTGGCGAACAAAAACGCGCTGATTACATCCTGTACTACAAATCCAATATCCCGCTGGCAGTGATCGAGGCCAAGACCAATAGCCATAGCGTGGGTGCCGGTATGCAGCAAGCACTTAACTATGCTGAAACTCTGGGTGTGCCGTTTGTGTTCAGTTCCAATGGCGATGCCTTTCTGCTGCATGATAGTACCGGCTTGGCCGACAAGACCGAGCTGGAACTGTCGCTGGATGCCTTTCCGTCACCTACAGAGCTTTGGCAGCGTTATTGCCAATGGAAGGGACTGGAATCGCCAGAAGCGCGGCATACTGTAGAAATGCCGTATTACGATGACGGCACCGGCCGCTCCCCGCGTTACTACCAAGCCATTGCCATTAACAACACGGTGGAGGCCATTGCGAAAGCTCAGCAGCGTATCTTGCTGGTGATGGCAACTGGCACCGGTAAAACCTACACCGCCTTCCAAATCATCTGGCGACTTTGGAAATCAGGCACAAAAAAACGCATCCTGTTTCTGGCCGACCGCAATATTCTGGTTGATCAAACCAAGAATAATGACTTTAAACCCTTGGGCGCTGCTATGACCAAAATCAGCAAACGCCAGATCGACAAGAGTTATGAAATCTATTTGTCTTTGTATCAGGCGGTCACCGGCAGCGAAGAAGAGCAAAACGTCTACAAGCAGTTCTCGCCGGATTTTTTTGATCTGATTGTGATCGATGAATGCCATAGAGGCAGCGCTGCTGAAGATTCCGCCTGGCGCGAGATTCTGGCCTATTTTTCATCGGCAACCCATGTGGGCTTAACCGCGACACCCAAAGAAACCAAGGATGTTTCCAGCATTTATTACTTTGGCGAACCGGTTTACACCTACACGCTAAAACAAGGCATCGAAGACGGTTTTCTTGCGCCGTATAAAGTGGTGCGCATCGACATCGACAGAGATGTGCAGGGCTGGCGGCCCAATAAAGGCCAGACCGACAAAAACGGCCAGGTGGTTGAAGACCGTATTTACAATCAGGCCGATATGGATCGCACCCTGGTGCTGGAAAAACGCACCGAACTGGTCGCCAAAAAAATCACCGAGTTTCTGGTAGAGACAGACCCTTATGCCAAGACCATTGTGTTCTGCGACGACATCGATCACGCCGAGCGCATGCGTCAAGCCTTGGTCAACCTGAACCCCGAACGGGTCAAGGAAAACCGCAAATATGTGATGCGCATTACCGGCGATGAACTTGAAGGCAAAGCCGAGCTGGATAACTTCATCAACCCTGAAGAGCGTTATCCGGTCATCGCCACCACCTCCAAGCTAATGACCACAGGTGTCGATGCACAAACCTGCAAGTTGATCGTGCTGGATCAACACATCAAGTCGATGACCGAGTTTAAGCAGATTATTGGTCGCGGCACTCGTATCAACGAGGATTTCGATAAATATTGGTTTACCATCATGGATTTTAAAAAGGCGACCGAGCTGTTTGCCGATAAGGATTTTGATGGCGAACCGGTGATGATTTATGTGCCAAAAGAAGGTGCATCACCGGTGCCGTCAGATGATGATCCTGAAACTATCTTTGATGAAAACGGCATTCCTGTTTCACCAAATACAGGAGATACGGTTGGGCAAGGTGAAGACGATTTTGACGGAGACGAAACAGGAACCAAACGGATAAAATATGTGCTTGGCGATGTGACCGTATATGTCGTTGCCGAGCGCGTTCAGTATTACGGGCCGGAAGGTAAGCTGATTACCGAATCACTCAAGGATTACACCCGCTCAACGGTGCGCAAAGATTATTCCTCTCTGGATGATTTTTTACGTCGCTGGAGCAAAACCGAGCGTAAGGCCGCCATTCTGAAAGAGTTGGAAGAGCACGGCCTACTACTGGAAGCTCTGGCCGATGAAGTAGGCAAAGGCTTTGACGCGTTCGACCTGATCTGTCATGTCGCCTTTGACCAACCACCACTAACTCGTCGCGAACGTGCCGACCAGGTCAAAAAACGCAACTACTTTGCCAAATACGGCGAACAAGCACGTCAAGTGTTGGAAACCCTGCTGGAAAAATACGCCGATACTGGAATAGAAAACATCGAAGACATTAAAATTCTGACCCTTGATCCATTTAAAAACATGGGCACCGCCAGCGAACTGGTGTCAGCCTTTGGGGACAAACCAGCCTACTTGGCCGCCTTGTATGAGTTAGAAGAAAACCTCTACGCCTAACACAACCTTTACCGATAAAAAATAATCTATAAATGAGCATTTCCTCCACGATCAAATCCATCCAAGACATCATGCGCAAAGACGTCGGTGTCGATGGCGACGCACAACGCTTGAGCCAGCTTGTCTGGATGTTGTTTTTAAAAATCTTTGACGACCGCGAAAGCGAATGGGAGATCCTGCAAGACAACTACCAATCGCCGTTGCCGGAAGCTTACCGCTGGCGTAACTGGGCAGCCAATGCCGAGGGCATGACCGGCGATGCGCTAAAACAGTTTCTCGATAACGACATGTTCCCGGCTTTGCAAAATCTTGAAGCCAAAGGCGGCGACCAGCGTGCTTATGTGATTCGCTCGGTATTTGAAGATGCCTACAACTACATGAAATCCGGCCAGCTGATCAGGCAGGTCATCAATAAGATTCAGGACGGTGTCGATTTCAACAAGGCACAGGAACGCCATTTGTTCGGCGATATGTACGAACAACTGCTGCGTGATTTACAAGCAGCAGGCAACGCCGGAGAATTTTACACGCCCCGAGCGGTCACCGAATTTATGGTAAGAATGGTCAACCCGCGTCTCGGTGAAAAAGTGCTGGATCCGGCTTGCGGCACCGGCGGATTTTTGTCTTGCTCGATAGAACATATCCGCACTCAGGATGTAAAAACGGTCGATGATGAAACACAATTGCAAGAGCAGATTTCCGGCATAGAAAAAAAGCCGATGCCGCATTTGCTCTGCACCACCAATATGATCCTGCATGGCATTGATGTGCCCAGCAATATCCGCCACGACAACACCCTGGCCCGTCCGTTGATCAGTTGGGGGCCGAAAGAACGTGTCGATGTGCTCGTTACCAATCCGCCGTTCGGTGGCATGGAAGAAGACGGCATAGAAACCAACTTTCCCGCTGCTTTTCGGACTCGTGAAACTGCCGATTTGTTTTTGGTTCTGATTATGCAACTGCTTAAATCCGGTGGCCGGGCGGCACTGGTTTTACCCGATGGCTTTCTGTTTGGCGAAGGTATCAAAACCCGTATTAAAGAAAAACTGCTGGAAGACTGTAACCTGCACACCATCGTGCGCCTGCCCAATGGCGTGTTTGCGCCTTATACCGGCATCAAGACCAATCTGCTGTTTTTCAGCAAAGGCACGCCGACTCAACATGTCTGGTTTTACGAACACCCTTATCCGCCCGGTGTAAAAAGCTACAACAAAACCAAGCCGATGAAGATCGAAGAGTTTGAGGCCGAAGCATCCTGGTGGGGCAAAGAATCCGACAACTTCAATACCCGTGTAGAAAACCAACACGCGTGGAAGATGGGTATTGAAGACATCAAAGCCCGTAACTACAATCTCGACTGCAAAAATCCGCATATCGGCGAACAGGAAATCCACGATCCCGAGGTGCTGCTGGCCCAATATGCAACAATGCAAAATGACATTGCTGCCTTACGCAACCAACTCAAAACCATATTGGCAGGGGCACTGGAGTCAGGACAATGAGCACTCTAGCCCTATTCGATGGACTCTACGCGCAAATACGGGACATTCTTCAGGCTGCACGTCAACGTAGTTACCGCGCCGTTAATGTCGCCATGATTGAAGCCTATTGGCAAATCGGTCGGCAAATCGTTGAACATGAACAGGCGGGCGAACATCGTGCGGCCTACGGTCAACAGGTACTCGCCGAATTGGCTAAGGAATTGAGCAAAGAGTTTGGCAAAGGATTTACTGCCGGCAACTTGCGAAACTTTCGCCAGTTCTACCAGACATTTAGCCAGGAAGAGATTTGCGACGCACTGCGTAGCAATTTGACATGGACACACTATCGCCAGTTGATGCGCATTGAAAATTCGGTTGCGCGTTCGTGGTATCTAAATGAAGCCGCCAGCCAAGGTTGGAGTGCGCGGGCCTTGGATCGCCAAATCGGCACTCTGTTTTATGAACGCCTGCTGTCCAGTCAAGATCAAAATGCACTGCGAACCGAAGCGGCAACGCTCATTCAACAAAACGCCCCCAGTGACCCACGCGACTTTATTCGCGACCCGTATATTCTTGAATTTATCGGTGCCCAACCCAGCGCCACGCTGTATGAAAAAGAACTGGAATCCAATTTAATCCAGCAGTTGCAAACCTTCCTGTTAGAACTAGGTAAGGGCTTTGCTTTCGTTGCACGGCAAAAACAGTTACGCGTCGAAGGCGATGTTTTTTTTGTTGATCTGGTGTTTTACAACTATTTGCTCAAGTGCTTTTTGTTGGTGGATTTAAAAGTCGGCAAGCTGACGCACCAGGATGTCGGTCAAATGGATATGTATGTGCGGGTGTTTGAAGAGCAATACCGGGGAGTAGACGACAACCCCACGCTGGGTTTGATTTTGTGCTCCGAACGCAACGAAGCCGTCGCAAAATATTCCCTGTTAGCCGATAGCCAGCAGTTGTTTGCCAGTCGTTACAGGGCTTTTTTGCCCACCGAAGCCGAATTGCAAGCCGAATTGCAACGCGATCGCGCCGTGCTGGAAAATGCTATTTCAGAGGGTGAAGCATGAAAATGACTGCCGCTTTTAAGCTATGTGCCGAGGTAGCAAGATGAAGACGATTCAAACCTTGATCACCAAGCACCTCGACATCTGGACCGCTGCCGATACAGCAAAGAAATCAGGCCGTGGCCGTAGTTCTGGGAATGTTGCCAGTGTCTATGGCATTAAGAAGTTGCGCGAGTTGATCCTGGAGCTCGCCGTGCGGGGCAAGTTGGTGCCACAAGATGATAATGACGAACCGGCCAGTGAGTTGCTTAAGCGCATCCAGGTTGAAAAGGACAAGCTGATTGCCGAAGTCAAGATCAAAAAAACCAAGCCGTTGTTACTTATAACGGATGAAGAAAAGCTGTTCAATTTGCCCCACGGATGGGAATGGACTCGTTTAGGCAATGTTATTGATTACGTAAACGGCTTTGCATTTTCCAGTAAGGATTTTATGACTCAAGGAATTGGGGTTGTAAAAATTGGTGATATTCAGCAAGGGAAAATCGAACCTGAGTTTATGTCGCGTGTTTCTGAGGATGCTGTTAATGGTTTAGATGCTCGGTTTCAAGTCATAAAGGGGGATCTGGTGATTGCAATGTCTGGTGCCACCACAGGTAAGCTTGGATTCAATGATACAGAAGATGTTTTTTATCTGAATCAGCGTGTAGGAAAGATTGTTCCATTTATTGTTTCAAAGAGGTTCCTGTATTTTGATTTGACTACAAAAATAGCAGAGAACCTTAAAAAATCATTTGGCAGCGCGATTCCAAATTTAAGTACTGAGCAAATAAATACAATTGTCACTGCTTTACCTCCGATTGAAGAACAAAACCGTATCGTTGCCAAAGTCGATGAGCTGATGACGCTGTGCGATCAACTGGAAAACCAGCACAGCAACGCCGACGAAGCCCACGAAAAGCTCGTGAGCCACCTGCTCGGCACACTCACACAATCGCAAAGCGCCGAAGACTTTAGCACCAACTGGCAGCGCATCGCCGCGCATTTCGACACCCTGTTTACCACCGAAATCAGCATCGACGCCCTCAAGCAAACCCTGCTGCAACTGGCAGTAATGGGCAAACTCGTTCTGCAAGATACTAACGACGAACCGGCCAGTGAATTGCTCAAGCGTATACAGGCTGAAAAAGCCAAGCTGATTGCCGAAGGCAAGATCAAGAAAGACAAGCCATTGCCGCTGATTACTGATGAAGAAAAACCATTTGATCTTCCACAGAGTTGGCAATGGGTGAAGCCAGAAGAATTCTCTATAAAAATTACAGACGGAGAACATTTTCGACCTCCGACAGAAGAAAATGGGGTCTATTTTTTATCAGCGAAAGATGTTCGTGAAGAAGGGGTTTCTCTGGGTGATCCATTATTCATTTCTGAGGAAACCGCAAAAAAAGCTTTGCAACGATGCAATCCAGAATATGGCGACTTACTTATTGTAAGTCGAGGTGCGACAGTTGGCCGAATGTGTAAGGTTAATATCCATGAAAAATTTTGTTTGTTAGGGAGCGTTATACTCGTCAAACCAACATCATTAGTTTTGAGTGACTACTTATCCATTTCTCTAAAGTCGCCAAGCTCATTTAGTTTGCTAATTAACGCTTCTGGCTCTACCGCGCAGCCCGCCATATACCTGAAAGATCTAAAGGAAATCACACTGTCCTTGCCGCCGATAGAAGAGCAACACCGCATCGTAGCTAAAGTCGATGAACTAATAACGCTCTGCGACCAGCTAAAATCCCGTATCACTGAAGCCAATCAGTTGCAGCAAAAACTGGCAGATGTGATGGTTAAGCAGACAATATCGTAATGATCGAGCTGAATGTCCAATTTGCCATCTTAGAAAACCTGAACTATTTATGTACCGGTTAGTGGTCGTTAAAACATGCCGTTATGGCGAAAGTGTAAGGAATAAAACATGCGCCTGAAATCTGTTTTTATCAGCAGCTATAAAAATATTAAGGATTTTTCCATAAGCTTCGATAGCGATAGTTTTATCGAGGTATTTGTAGGAAAGAACGGCGCGGGTAAGTCGAACTTTTTTGAAGCGTTGATAGAAATATTTCGTCACCTCTACGAGTACGACAAAGTTAAATCGGGGCGTTGTTTTGATTACAATCTCAGGTTTGAGATTGACGGCGAAGACACTGAGATTGCTTGGGAAAGCGGGCAATTCACTATCAATGGCAAAGATCGTAAAACGATTGGGGAAACCCCGTTGCCTGATAATGTGCTGATCTATTACTCTGGCCACAATGACACGGTGGCCGGACTGGTGGGGAAATATGAAGATGCGTTCCGCAAGCGCATTAAAAAAGCTGGTTACGGTGAAAGCCGCCGCTTCATTGGTATTGGCCAGGATTACAAAGAGCTGCTGCTGTCCGTGTTGCTAATGCAGGAGAACGATAACAGAGCTCGGCAGTTTATATTGCAGAAACTGGGCATAAAAACAGTTGCGCCGGTAGTCATGTTGGTTTTACAGCGTCCAGCTTTTGCCAATAAGAAACTAGACATTGACCATTTTAACCCGACGACTCACTTCTGGGGAACTGAAGGCATCACCCGACAGTTTCTCGACAAACTGGTTACATGCATCAAAGGGGAATTTGACCACGGCAAACTATACAACTCGGAAGACGATCGCTATCGCATCCCCATTAACGTTGATTTGTTTCAAGTCGAGTTTAAGGAAGAAAAAACGGCTGACATTTTTCGTCAATTCGATAACCTGAAAACGCTAGATATGCTTGCGGGAATTTCATTTCCGCTTCTGCTTGAAAACGGGCTTGATGCAACCATTGCTCACTTCAGTGATGGCCAATTCCAGTCGGTCTATATCTATTCTATCGTTGAACTGTTTAAAGACCGTAACTGTATTACGCTACTGGACGAACCTGACTCTTTCCTTCACCCGGAATGGCAATTTGATTTTCTTAAGCAGGTATTCGAGATTACCGAATCAGCCGGTAAACAAAACCATGTTCTGATGAGTAGCCATAGTGCATCTACCATCACAACGACTAATGATAGCCTTATTAACCTTTTTGAAATTAACGACAACAACGTTGTTGTGACTAGAGTCAATAAGGTTGATGTCATCAAGTCACTTTCTGCTGGACTTATTTCGTTCTCAGAGAGTGAAGCCCGCCTGAATATCCATCATATTTTAAAAAACACAACTGGCGCCATTTTGTTCACCGAGGGCATCACTGATGAGTTAATCCTCGAAACTGCATGGACAAAACTGTATCTATCAGAAGAACGAAAATTTGAGATACAGAATGCATTTAGCTGCGGGTTCTTACGAAACCTGATGAAAGATAATATTCTTTACCAAAATCACCCAGGAAGAACATTTTTTTCGCTTTTTGATTTTGATGATGCTTACAGTGATTGGAATCAATTAGGACAAGATGTCCAAACTGATCCTTGCCAGTGCTTGATTAAAAAACATAGTACACAGGATAGCTATGCACTTTTGCTACCAGTTCCAGCGAATCTAGTAATCCGGAAGCAGGTAATCAACCCCCATGGTGGTAATTACGGCAATAAATCGCTTCTCACTATAGAGCTTCTTTTCCATGGTGTTCAAGGGTTAGACTCTTTTTTTACTGTTGATACAAACAGAACTGATGGCTTCACCAAGTTCATAAGTGATAGCCAAAAGGTTAAATTTGCAAAAGATATTGTACCCAGGCTAGATGTGGCTCACTTTGAAGTTTTTAGGCCAATTTTTGAATTTATCAAATCAAAGTGCCAGGATATTGCCGCCACTAAAGAGTCTGGTGCGGTTAAATAAGTCCAGCCTATTTCTTCGCCAAAAAATCATGCATGACAAGAGTAATCATTTCGGTATTTTTAGAATAAATAAAAGTAACAAAACCATTTCTATAAAAAATGGGGGGTGGGTTTGGAGAATGGTTTATAAAAATTAGGACTACCAAGCTTATCTGGTTTTGTGCTTTCTTTGGCAGTTGTTGCCGGTAACTTTGAAAGTCTTAAGAGGATTAAATCAATCCTGATGGTAACTTATTGGTAACTTAAAATAAAAAAGGCCTGTAACGAAACCGCTACAGGCCTTGATTATATGGAGCCAATGATGGGAGTCGAACCCACGACCTACTGATTACGAATCAGTTGCTCTACCAACTGAGCTACATCGGCAATTTTAGTTATTTCAATATGTTAGACGAGCCTTAAAAATAAATTTTTATTGAACTGTCCATAAAGTGTCCATCTATTCAAATTCTGGCTTGTTTATTATTTTATTCTAAAAACTGATTTTTTGCAGGGTGTATTTATGAAAGTTGTTACGGTGTTCCTGGGCTATTGTTTGCTTTGCGGTACTTGGATAATTCAATCTCCAAATGCTCATCGTGGTGGTTCTCGATTTTATTGTTCAGATGCTCATAAACAAAAGGTATATAGACTAAGAAAAAAGGCTAAGCTTGCGAATCAATCGGATTGAATTTAACTGCTTCGTCTAAATGTTCCGGTGCCAAATGAGCATAACGCATAGTCATTAATAGGCTACTGTGTCCTAGAATTTTTTGCAGTACTAAAATATTTCCGCCATTCTGAATAAAGTGGCTCGCAAATGTATGGCGTAGAACGTGGCTCATTTGTCCGGGTGGTAGGGTAAACGATAGATTTTTGATTCGGCGCTTAAGTGTTGAGTAGGCATATTTAAAAACTTTGCCTTCTCTGATCGGTAATGACCTAAAAAAGTCTAAAGAAATGGGAACCGTCCTGTTTTTTCCGTTCTTGGTGGCTCGGTATGTGATTGAGTTAGGCTTTATGTCCGTATCAAGTAAATTCTCTGCCTCGCTCCATCTTGCGCCGGTTGCAAGGCATATCCGGGTGATGTGGTAACAATCACTTTCTTTGCTTAATTTAAGCTCTTCTAACAATTCAAGGATCTGGCTGGATGTTAAAAAAGTTAGTTCTTGCTCATCAAGTTTCAGTTTCCTGATTTTTGCTACTGGGTTTTCTTTTTTCCATTCGCCGATGCGGGTTAGTTCGTTAAAAACTGCCGAAAGGTAGACGTGTTCATGGTTGATCGTATTGGCTCCGACTCCCGCCTTTAAGCGTTCATTTCGGTAGTTGGTAAAGTCTGAGCTTTTGATATTTTCAGCTCTGGGGTTATTCATTCGGCTACAAAGATTTTTTATCATTAAGTGTCTGTTTTTGCCGTCTTTCAGGTTTTGGCCGTGCGCCGAATACCATAGATCAATTAGTTCTGATAGCTTGCGTTTGTCGGTCTCTGAGGTGGGTTCCCAGTCGGGTGATTTTGTTTTGTTGGTTTTTATCCAAGCTTCCCAGCGAAGGGCCTCGGCTTTGGTGGGTAGGTTTTTTCGGTATCTTTTACCATTGGCGCCGTTCGGTCTGATGTCAACGTCCCAGCTTCCTGAATCGCTTTTTTTAATCATTGATTAGTCCAGGACTTTGCATTTTTCTTTTTCCGTATTTGGATGAATGCATATCCATGATTTGGGTTTTTTGGCTTCTTGAGGTTCTATGAGGCGGTTTATTGTGAGGTTTTTTAGATATTCAAGTCCGTTTGTTGGCAGTGTTTGTTCTGATTTAAGAGATGGTTTTGAATTTTGTGGAATTGTGATTAGTAAATTTTTTTTTATTTCCTGTTCCATGTGTTGTTGTATGTTTTTCATTTTTTGCATGTCTTCTTTTGAACCATTTTCTAAGAAGTCTGTCCACATAGTTAGTTTTATTTTGTTGAATAATATTCCAGCAATAATTATTCCTATTATGATTAATGTGGTTTTTTGTAAAGAAGTTGTTTTTGTATTTTCTTCTGGCCAATAATCTTTTTTAGGTTCTGATTTTTTGCTTTCTGCTTCGCGTAATTTTGCTCTTTCGCGGATGTAATCTCTATTTTGTAATCCCATTTTTCACCTTTAAGGTAATGCTTACTTTTAGTAAGTAACGGCCTACATCAGTTGCTTTGTTTTGGCTTTCGGCTTTAATCCGGTTTAGGTTTAACCGTCCCCCATTGTGACAATGCCCTCCTTGCGGTTATGTACCCGTTTGCAGTTTTTTTCTTGTTTCTTCTAATTCCGGGCTGATTTGTCCTGCTTCCGGTAAGGTTAAACCTGTTGTTATCCAATAGGCGTATTCAGGCCACAGGTTAACTATCGCTTCGATATGTTCCTGTTGTGCTCTTACTCTTGATCTCTTTAGATTTGCCCATTTCATTCGGTCAATTCCCGTTTTTTCAACGAGTTCGGTGGGCGTTATATCTTTGAAATCAATTAGTTTATTAATTCTGTCTCGAATATCCATAAATTATTTATTGTGCAACTATTGCATTATTGGTGTAAACGTGCAATAATTGCACATCTTTTCAATAAAGCACATTACAGCACTATAAGGGGTTAAACATGGATGGTCAACAGCAAGTTTTGCAGCTTTCATCCATCATGGTTTGCACGGTTTCTAAGTTTGCAGAACATTCCGGCATGGAGGAAGGTGTAGTAATAGGCTGGGTAAAGAAGGGTTACTTACCAGTGAAAAGAATCGGCAAATACACACTAATAAACTTGGCTCTTTTTAATCAAGAGCTTTTATCTGATGAATCTTTTGGGGAATAGATCATGTTAAATAAATTTAAATATCAGGTTAGTTTTTTGAATGATACTGAAATAGTTAATGCTGACTTAATGAATGAGCGTATTCAATCTTTATTTGAATCAGGTTGTGCGATTTTAGATAGAAAATTAGATTTGACTTGTGATTGGCTTGATGATTTTTTTATCTTTTGGAAAGCGGCTTTGATTGAAACAGAATCATATCGTGAAAAAAGTTTAACTGATGAAATGATTGATATTGTAATAGATCGTCTTTCAATTACTTATTCTGAAAATCGCAATGGTGTTATTTATTTTTGTGAGGCCGCCTAAATGATTATGTCAGAGAAACATATTTACGAAACATTTGAATTTATCGAGCAAGCGGCATTAAGGGCATTAACTGAACAGCCGGATTTAAATTATGAGTTAATAATAACAAAACAGAATTTCTATGAAAATCAGTTATTAGGATTAAAACTATTATTTATTGAATGTTCTGGCAAAGTTAAAGTTATTGAAAATTCCATTGTTCGTATTAAATGTGAGTATCAGAAACGATTAGATGTTTTTAAGGAGGTTGCATAATGAGCGGTATAGTTTTTATTCAAAATAGCAATTCACATCAGGGTGGCAACCAATGAAATCACAATCTTTCTTGGTTTCTTTGATTTATTTATTAATTATTACTGGTGTTCTTGTGTCTCATAATTATTTGACTTATGACCAAGGCTTACGTGATGGTAAATCACAATGTTATCCTTATTCAGTGCCGCATGCCGAGTCTATAGGGCGGGGTGGTAACCATGATTAATTTATTATTGCCTTGTAATGTTTTAATCGTTCTTTAAAGGTGCCGAAATGACAACTCTCCCCCCAAAATCATCAGCATCAAAAAAATTATCTGATCGCGTATTCAGAACCGCATTAAGGCCGGACTTATATTTAAAGTTGGAACTTGAAGCCCAAGAACGTGGCGGAATAACACCGTACAAGCTGACCCAAATACTTTTGACCTTATATATCGAAGGTAAGCTGGTATTAGTCGAAGATTCAAACGATGAATCACAAACAGCGTAGTAATCAAGCGTCGTATTAACAGATTTCGGCCTAGGGATTGAATCATGACTTTTATGTGTTCTTTATTTTTTCTAACTCTACCGGGCGTTTTATTGCCCGGCGTTCTGGGTATGCCCCTCGGAGTCGGTCGGTCGGTCGCATTGACTCGTAAAACCATGAGGCTTCACCGTGTCAAGGGCGCGCATGCTTTTCGCGCGGACGTAGTCTTTACCCTTTACTCGGTGAACCCATGGTTTAGAGTCAAAAATGCGATTGACCTGCCGACACCGAGGGAAAGCATACCCAGGTTGTCGGGGATATGCTCTGAGGATGAGGGAGGGAGGGAGCGCTCTAAATAAAAGTCGTGGCAAAACCGCTTTTGCTGAAACTGGTTAAGCCTAGAACGTAGGTTAGGGAGCGAAAGGGATTGTAGTGTAAATCAACCGTTAAAGATGCTTACTCTAACTTAGTAAAAAATTTATGGAGCTTGCGGAATAACATTTTTTGCTTAGTTAGAGTTTGCGGCTTTATCAGTTGATTGGAACGGAAAGCCCGGCCCGTAGGGTTCGCAAAATAAAAAAAGACTGAATAAATAAGTTAGATAAAAAGAGCGCACTAAAAGCGGTTTACCAATTGAACGTCTAAGAAGAAAGCCCCGTTTCCTATTAGAAATTAAGTTGATACCAAGATTGGTAAATCGCCTTTAGTGTACTTTTAAAAAGTGCCTGAAGAAATCGCCTTATTAACCCAATAAGTCATTAAAAATTAAACACATATATAAACATAAGGTTAAAAGTCATGTCAGAAAACACAAATCCACTAGAAAACACCTCTCTAATAGCAAAAAAAGTTTGTATTGGAGTTAATCGATATTCATCAGCAAGGGGCAAAGCAGCCTATATAAACTGCTTAGATTCCTATCCTGCTGGTGATGATTCCTTCGGCCAGTTTCAGGCCCAATTACGTATTGATTACGATGAATTTGCCCAGTTTGTCCCGTTTAAACCCAGTGTATTAAATCCGGTAGTGGTCACAATGGAAGGCCGTTTGCAAGTCTTCGCCGGACAACAATCATTTGCGTGTGACAAGGTCATAAAAGTTGAACCTTATAAACCTGGAACCCCTTCTGCTCAAGTTTCAAAACAATAGGAGCTTAGCCAATGAATTCCGCTGAAATCGTTGATGTCATAATCTTTTGTAGTATGTCCATATCGTTTTTCATGGGCTTTATTGCTGGGGAAATGCTCATATGAACGAGGCGGATATATTGGAGCTAGTCGGCTGGCTGGTTAGTAGTTTTGGTGCCGGGATAGCGTCTAGCTTCGTTTTACGGGCGTTTGTCAAATTGGTAAACGTCCTTTTATTGAAATTCCATAATTGAGGATTTTTATTTATGAAATTAGTTCAAAGAGTTATTTCCTTTTTAGCTGCTGTGTCGATTTTACTGGGCTTTTCAATTGGATCTGCTGAGGCGGCTTTGAATGCGGCAGTTGGTCCAGCTTTTACCCAGCTGCAAACCGATGTATTAGCTTTGGTTGATATGGTCTGGCCGGTGTTAATTGCCGTAACAGTCGCCTTCATCATCCTGCGTCTATTCCCCAAAGCTGCCAACAAAGCAGTTTAATTTCAACCTCCTGACGGTACAGGGAAGTACCGTTTCTTTTCTTTACAGGGTGTTTTTATGTTTAGAAAAATAACGTTTATTTTCTTTTTCTTTTTTTCGAGTTCGGTTTTTGCTGATACGTATCCAACTGTTGAGTGGTGGGCGTTGAATCAGTTTCCAGAATTGGGTAAATTTGCATCCGGTCAGGCGGCGTGTTCTGCAAAAAACCAGTATTATTTTCTAGTTGGAGGTTATCACACATGCAGATTGGCAAATTCTAGTACGTCTGATAGTGGGTATTTAATGGCCCACAGTTTTTATTGTCCTGCTGGTGGTGAGCTTTCAGGATCAAATTGTATAAATGCTCCAGCGTGTACAGCTCCACAAGTTCGCAATACAACAACCGGCATGTGCCAAACTCCCCCCGTGTGTTCCGCCGGTACTTCTTATGATAATCCATCTAATTCGTGTCCAGGCGTGTCTGTTTGCACGGGTTCTCAGACTCCTACTACATCTCCCTGTAAATATCCTGCTGATAAAGGTATTGGTATTAATTGCGCGGATGGTAAAACCGTTTATGTTCCTCAAACCTGTGCTGTTACCGGTTCACGTTGGCAAGACGTTTTTCCTCCGCCTAAGCCTATGTGCTCACCTTTGCAAACCGATCATACCAATTGCACTCCATCAATTTTTCAGCGCATGGATGATTTCGCGTCGTCCCATGCGATTCAATATGCAACTGCCGTGCTTTCTCTTCTTTCGTTACCTGTTATTGCCGCTGAAACTGCTGTTGTTGTTTCCGGTGTCGCCGTTGATGCTAAGGCTATTTGGGATGGTGTTTTTCATAATTCCGCTGGGGAAATTGTTGATGTTAAGGTTGCCGGTGAAGTGCCCAAGTCTGTTATGGGTGACGCTGTTTCTGATTTTATAAAAAATAATCCGACAGATCCGTATAGCACTAATTTTCCTCGGCTTTATAACGAAGCGGCTCCACAAGCACCTATTGTTGTTGAGCCTAATACCGGTGTGATTCATCCGGTTGATTCAACTGTTCCGTTGTCGTCTAATCAAATAATGGATGCTGCTCGGCAAATTTCATCTGGTTTATCTATTCCGTATTCTCAGCTTGCGCCTTATATCACTCCTGAGCGCATCCCTTGGATTGTTGAGGCTCAATCACCGATTAACTATGATATTCAGCACCAGCAAGCGCCTGTTAACTATCCTGAATTAGTAAGAACTACAAATCCATTGCAAAGCAGTTCGCCGTATTATCAAATTTCGCCGAATCCTTTAGAAACTGCGCCTTTATTTCCTGCCTCAACCCCTCAATCTGTTACAGGTATTATACCCTTTACCGTTTTTAGCCCTTCTTCCCCTTTGCCTTTAACGCCTCCTGTTCCTACGACTACTCAGCCACCTGCACAATATAATCCAAATCCCGCGGGGACTGATGCGCCTACTTCTCCATCTATTCCGCCCCCTACTACTCCGATTGATCCTAATCAAGTAGAAGTTCCACCCGTGCCGCCAACGATTTATCCGGATACTTGGAAATATTTTGATTTTTTGCCTATGGAAAACCCGTTCCATTTTGATATTTCCAATTTGCTGCCTACGTTGCCCCAAACTTCTTGTTATTACGAAGTCCATACGTCCTTTCACGTTCCCTTTTTAGGTGTAAAACATGTTGATTTTGCGCCTTGTTTACCGCTTCAACCCTTACGTGCCGTTCTTGATTGGGTATTTGGTGTTATTACTATGTGGGTTTGTTTTTTAGTTGTTTTTAGGAGTTCAATTTAATGAGTGTTTTATTCGGTATTCTAATGAATTTTCTTGTCGATGTTTTTGGCAAGATTGCGCTCCATGCTGCTTTTAAGATCGCTATTACTATTGCGTTTATTGCTTTGATGGTTTCTGCTATTTACGCCTATGTTGCTTCGTATTCCACGATAGTTAACGGTATAGCTCAAACAGTTCCTGAAATTGTTAATGGGGTTTGGGGGTGGGTTATGCCTGCGCATTCTAATGCCTGCTTTTTTGCTATTTTTTCATCGATTATGTTGCGGTTTATTACTAAGCAATATTTTAATTTGATGAATTGGCGTTTTCGTGCGGCTATTTCAAATTAATCCCTGGGCTTTTTATTATGCTGATTCAAGTTGAACTTATTCATTTAGGTCCCCTTTCTCCGAGGGAAGGTGAAGTTGCAAAACTAATTGTTCAGGGGTTTGTTGATAAGGAAATTGCTCGTTCTTTGGATATTTCCCTTAAGACTGTTTGGATTCATGTTCATGCAATATATGAAAAACTGGGTATTTTGAATAAAACGCTTAATTTGCGAGTTACTGCTTCAAATATCATGCTTTCATGTGGAATGTTTTTAATGACGTCTTCTTTTTCTTTTGATTCTTTTTCGTAACGTTCTCTTTAGGCCAGGTTGAGCGCCCCCCGGTAATTCGTAACGTTTTCCCCTGGTTCTTTTTATCGTTTTTTTTATTAGGTGGTTTTTTATGCCTGGTTGGATTATTCAAGGTGTCCGTGGTGAAGGTAAATCACTTGCAGCTGTTGGCAAGATTAAAGAGTATCTTCTTCGTGGTCGGCCAGTTGCTACCAATCTTGATTTATATATAGATAAAATTCTTCCGATTGATAACGCTACGCTTTGTTATCGTTTACCGGATTTTCCAAGACTTGAAGATTTTGAAGCGTTGCCTCCCGCTTATGATTTGGCTTATAAAGCTGAGGATATGAACGGGCTTCTGGTTCTTGATGAATTGGGTACTTGGTGTAACTCTCGTTCATGGAATGACAAAACCCGGCTTAAGTTGCTGAATTGGCTTTTTCTGTCCCGTAAGTTGCATTGGGATCTGATTTTGTTGGCTCAAGATTTTTCCATGATCGATAGCCAGGTGCAAACTACGTTATGTGATTATCTCGTTCAGGCGTCCCGATTAGATCGGCAAAAAATCCCGTATATAGCGCCTGTTCTTGAACTGGCCGGTTTTAACTCCTTCATGCCTAAGATTCATCGCTACCATGTATTTTACGGCCTTTCAACCGCTCAGCCTCCTATTGAAACGTGGACTTTCACCGGCAAGGATTTCTATGACGGTTACGATACAAATCAACGCTTCAGAGACGGTATGGAATTGATGGGTACAACCATAGAAACCGCCCACATGGTTGATATGCGTGCTACTTATACCTATTTGCCTGCGTCGTATTTAACGGGATATGTGCATATAAAGCGTTTGGCCGATCAGATGGATGCGCTGAAGGCTAAGATTAATTTTAAAAGTGATGGTGAATTTATGGCAATTCGAAAAAATCAAAATTCCTCTCTGGCTCCAAAATTCAAGGTTGTTTTTCTCTCCCTTTTTTTAGTTGGTTTCCTTTTTTGGCGCTATGTGCTTCGGGACGATACAAATACGCCTTCAGTTGTTGGTTCTGCGCCGGTGGCTGCTGCTGTCAAGCCGATAACTCCGGCTCCCGGTCTTGCTGAACAGATGTCTGCTTCCTCTCCGTCTCATGCCGTTCAGTCCGCCCCTGTTGTTGCTCCGGCTCAGAAATCGCTTGAAACTGTATCCCCTGTTGCTTTGGAAACTGATAATTTTATTGATTATTTGATTGGGCGTTATCGTCCTCGGTTGTCTGTTTCCGCGTTTTCGGTGGATAAGGGTTTTATGGGGGATATTGATTTTTACGATAATTATGAATTAGTCGAACGGTATCCAATTCATCATTTGCACTCTCTGGGAGTGGCTTTGGTTCATAAGCCGTATGGTGCTGATTTGGTTTATAAGGGTAAATCGTACATTGTTACGGCGTGGAAGCTTCCGCATGATCCCGTTCAAGAAGTATCTTCCGCTGATTTGAATGCACCTGAGATTAATAAGGAGCAGGTTGTAAATTAAGTATAAAGAGCCGCGCGTTATCGAGTTTCGAAGGTGATGCGCGGCTCTTTTTGGTGTTTTTTCGGGTTGAGACGGCTTTGTAGCACGTCTTAATAAATTAAAGTAAATAATTCGTAGCGGTACTATGTGGAACATTGTAGTCCGTACGAATTTTATTAAAGGTTTTTAAAATGGTTAATGCGGTTAAGGATTGTCAACGTTTTGATCGGGCAACATATGAGCCGTCTTTGACGGGTAAAGTTTTTATTGATCATTCTGGTGAAATGTTCGATTTCTCAAAAAGCTGCGTTGTCCATAATGGTCTTGATACGGTTCGACAGTTATACGATGGGATGATGATCCCTGCTGTGCTTTCCAGCATTGAAACTGCTTATTTGGCTGGTTATGGTTGTCAAGTGGAATTGGGCGGTTTTTCTTGGGTGGTTAGTTCGGGCGGTAAATCGGGTTATCGTTACACGTTACGTAATCCAAACTTGGGTCTTGTATTGTTGGTTTCTTCCAGTTATACAGAAAAGGATTTTCAAGGGGCGCACCTTAAGATTCAGGCTTCGCCGTCTTTTTTGCTGGCTAGATCGATTGAAGATGTTCAGTGCGATATGGATCATTTTGCCGCTTCAATCTTTTTTGAGGGATTTGGTTATTCTGGTGTTGCATTGCATATTTGTATGGATGTGCAGGGCTGGGCGTTGCCTGCTGATTTGGATTCTCGCATTACCACTAGAGCAAGGCGAATTATCCGCCATTCTGGCGTTCAGGGGCTTGATTTTGAGTATAACGATGTTGCGGTTGTTTATGGGCGGGGGCAATCTTTTACGTTTGGCCAACAGTCGAGTTTACAGTTTGCTGCGTACAATAAGACTAAAGCAATTACTGACAAGGGGGAGCAAGAACTTTGGGTTCCTGTTTGGGAACAATCTGGAATTTATGATGATTCGTTGCCGGTGAATCGCTTGGAGGCTCGTTTTCATCATTCTGTGATTAACCAGTTTGCGAATGGTTCGGGCATTGAAGCTTTTTGTTTGCTGGATTTAAAGGAGCATTTAACCGGTTTATGGGCTTATGCTCTTAACAATTTTCGCTTGGATGATACTAGAACCTACATCAATCCGGCGTGGCAATATTTTAGGGATGATGTTGTTTTTTATCATGAAGTTAAAAAGGATATTGATTATAAACGTATGTATGTAAATCCTGATGCACAAGGGAAGCCAACTGAAAGAGCAATAAAAATTTGCTTCGGTCATTTGACTTCAATTTTTCGTCGGAATGCGTTTAGTTTGAAGAAGGCGTTTACGTGTTTGAGGGAGTCGGGCTTGTGGGAAAATTTATTGGAGCTTTATTTGAATAAAGGGAAAGGGGTTGCTGATATTTATCACGATTTGTTTAAGGGGTTAATGAAACACCCTGTTGATTCTGAGGTTCCGTATACACCCTGGATTGATTTTGATGATGCTTTTCCAGTGCCGTTTTGATGTCCATAAACTGTCCACTTTATAGAACTATATAGCTCTATAAAGTACGATCGCAGTTTTATAACTTTTTGTTTTTATTGTTTTTATGTTTTATAGTTCTCTAAAGTCATGCTATTGCAACGGCTTACGAATCAGTTGCTCTACCAACTGAGCTACATCGGCATTAGTGTCTATCGTACCTTAGAGTCCCCCTGTAAGACCATTTAAAACTGGGCTATCAACTGACACTTTTATGTCATTAGGACCGCCAATTTTCATAGTTCTAACTTAGCCGTTTTTTTGGCGTAACTTAACGCGCCCAGCAAAGCGACCTCCGGGTTGGTACATACTTTAACCGATATTTTCTGCAAGACGGCCCGACAACGCCCCTTTGCCAAAAAGCCCTGCATAAACTCACCTTGTTGCAGCACGGGCAAGATTTTTGCACCTATGCCTCCGGCCAGATAAACACCGCCATAAGGCAGGCACTTTAGCGCCAGGTTTCCCGATTCCGCGCCATATAACCTGCAAAACAGGTTTAACGCTTCAACACACAACGCATCGCTTCCGGCAACGCCTGCTTCGCCTATGACTGCGGCCGGATCTCGCTCGGTCATTTGCTGCTCG
>Ga0207975_100271_pt1 | contig 32705 bp, 32 predicted proteins | sample LakWasMe91_HOW11_2_FD_183913 | JGI IMG/M metagenome (GOLD analysis project Ga0207975, IMG submission 183913) | Freshwater sediment methanotrophic microbial communities from Lake Washington under simulated oxygen tension - Sediment Metagenome... | ecosystem: Environmental > Aquatic > Freshwater >...
CGCCTTCACAATGCTCGGCTACCGGCCCGAAGACATGGTGGCCGACCCCAATTTCTGGTTCGACCATATCCACCCTGACGATACCCCGGCCATCTTTTCGAGCCTGGCGCTGCTGTTCGCCGAGGGCAAGCGCACCTATGAATACCGGTTCCGCGCCGCCGATGGCCGCTACCTGTGGATGCACGACAGCCTGCGCCTGGTATGCGACGAACAGGGCGTGCCGCTCGAAGTGATCGGCTCCCTGACCGATATCACGGCGCACAAGGAAATGGAACAGGCGCTCGAGGCCAAGGGGGTGGAACAGGAGCGCCTGATCGCACGCCTGCGGGAAGCGCAGGAGCAGTTGCTGCAATCGGAAAAGATGGCGTCGATCGGCCAGCTGGCGGCCGGCATCGCGCACGAGATCAACAATCCGATCGGCTTCGTCAATTCCAACATGGGCTCGCTCGAAACCTATGTCGCCACGCTGCTCGAGGTGCTCGGGAAGTACGAGGAAGTGATCGCCCGGCATGCGCCTTCGCCCGCGGGGCTGATCGCACAGATTCGCAAGCAGGCCGACCTGGGTTTCCTGCAGGAGGATGTGAAAGAGCTGGTGTGCGAGTCGAAGGATGGCCTCAAGCGCGTCAGGGATATTGTCCAGGCGCTCAAGGATTTCGCGCACGTGGGCGAGACCGAGTGGGAGCTGGCCGACCTGCACCAGGGACTCGACAGCACGCTCGTCATCGTGGCCAATGATTTCAAGTACAAGGCCACGCTCGTCAAGCAGTACGGACAACTGCCCCGGATCGCCTGCCTGGCCTCGCAACTGAACCAGGTGTTCATGAACCTGCTCATCAACGCCGGCCAGGCGATCACGGACAAGGGCGTCATCACGATCCGCTCCGGAACCGAGGCGGACATGGTGTGGGTCGCGATCAGCGACACTGGCTGCGGGATCGCGCCGGAGCACATGCACCGCATCTTCGAGCCCTTCTTCACCACCAAGCCGATCGGCAGCGGCACCGGGCTGGGCCTGTCGCTGTGCTACGGCATCGTCGCCAAGCATGGCGGGCGCATCGAGGTCGAATCGGCGCCAGGCGTGGGCAGCACCTTCACGCTGCGGCTGCCGCTGGCGCGGCCGCCCGTTACAGGATGATCTCGCCGTTCGGGCCCCACTTCACCTTGAGCAGGCCGGGCTCTTCCTCTTCGAGCCGCAGCGCTTCGCGTTCCTGCGGGCTCATCGCGTGCTCGGCGGCGAGCTTGCGCTGCTGGCCGGCCAGGCGCCGTTCTTCCACCACCTGGTCGCGGTGCAGCAGCGCCAGGCGGATGTTTTCGCGCAGGTCCTCCACCTGCCATGGCTTGGGGATGTAGCGGAACACCTGGGCCTCGTTGATGGCGGCGGTGACGGTGCCGAACTCGGTCGAAGCCGACAGTATCATGCGCACCGTGGCGGGGGCGACATCCTTGAGCGCCTGCAGGAATTCGACGCCGGTCATCTGCGGCATGCGGAAATCCGAGATCGCGATGTCGAAGTCGCATTCGCAGCAGCGCGTGAGCGCATCGAAGGGATTGGTGAAGGTCTCGATGCGCAAGCCCTCGATCGCCAGGTGCTGGCGCATGGCGCGCACCAGGGCATTGAGGACATTGACTTCATCGTCGAGCAGCAGGATTGTTCGCATCATGTCACCTTCGCAGGCCACACCCGGATGTTCAGGCGTGCCTCGCTTTTCGTTTCAAAGTCCTGCACCTGCTGGATCAGGCGTTGGTCCAGCACGTGTTCGGCCGAGAGCAGCATCAAGCCGTCGCGGCTGACCAGGTCGCGCGAGAGCACCATGCCCGGTATCAGTTCGCCCGACAGCACCGCCACGTCCTTGATCGGTTCGACCGGATCGCCGTCCATCAGGGCGCGGAAGGCCGCCACCACCGAGGGGTCGTAGCGCTTGCCGCTGCTGTCGTACATGATCTGCTTGGCGTCCTCGGGCAGTACGCGGCGCTGCACCAGCGCGCCCAGTTGCAGGTTGTCGAAGTCGGATGCGAGCGCGAGGATGCGCGCGCCCAGCGGAATCATCAGGCCCGAGACCCCGTCCGGAAAGCCGGCGCCGTCGAAGCGCTCCATCTGGGCGCGCAGGATCGCGGCCACGCCGCGCAGGTCGTCGAGCGGCATCAGGACCTGTTCGGCGCGGATCGGATGCTTGCGGAACAGCGCCATGTTGTCGCCGGCCATCATGTTGACCGCCATCGTCAGCAGTTCGTCGGGAAAGCCGATCTTGCCGACGTCGTGCAGCAGGGCGGCGATGAACACTTCCTGGGTTTCCTTGACGTTGAGCCCCATCTTGACGGCAATGCGGCGCGCCAGGTCGGCCACGCGGCGCGAATGTCCGGCCAGATTGCCGCCGCGCAGTTCAATCATGCTGGCGATGATCTTGATGGTCGTGATGAAATTGCTCTTGAGCTTGTCGTTGGCGGCCAGGATGGACTGGTTCGACTGCTTCAGTTCCAGGGTGCGCGCCTCGACCTTTTGCTCGAGGCTCTGGTTGAGCGCCTTGAGCTGCTCGTTCTGGCTGCGCGTGAGCGCTTCGAGCCTGTCCTTTTCCAGTTCCAGCGTGCGCCGCTCGAGCGCGTGGCGCACCACCAGCACGATGTCGTTGTCGTCCCACGGCTTGGTGATGTAGCGGTAGATTTCGCCGCGGTTGATGGCCGCCAGGATCGAGCCGATGTCCGAGTAACCGGTCAGCAGCAGGCGCATGGTGTCGGGCCAGCGCTCGCGCACGCATTCGAGGAACTGGGCGCCGTCCATTTCCGGCATGCGCATGTCGGAGATCACCAGGTCGACCTGTTCGTGCTCGAGCATGGCCAGTGCGTCCGCGCCGCTGTCGGCGCACAGCACCCGGTAGCCGTGCGGACGGAACAGGCGCTTGAGGGCCGACAGGATGTTGGGCTCGTCGTCCACGCACAGCACGGTAGGCTGGCGCGCTTCGCCGCCCTCTGGCATTGCTACGGTCATTGGCTGGACTCCTCTGTGTCGGCTTCAGTGTGGCGCACCGGCAGCACGATGCGAAATGTGGTGCCCTGGCCGGCCTCGGACTCGACCTCGATGCGTCCCCTGTGTTTTTGCACGATGCCATAGGCCAGCGACAGTCCCAGCCCGGTTCCCTTGCCGACCGCCTTGGTGGTGAAGAAGGGATCGAAGATGCGCGACAGGTTTTCGCGCGAGATGCCGCTGCCGGTGTCGGCCACTTCGATCCATACGTTCTCGCCCTCGACCCCGGTGCTCAGCGTGATCTTGCCGCGCTGCTTGCCGATCGCGTGGGCCGCATTGACCACCAGGTTCATGATGACCTGGTTGATCTGGGAAGGCAGGCATTCGATCTCGGGAATCGCGCCGTACTGCTTGATTACGTCGGCCTTGTACTTGACTTCGTTGGAGACGATGTTGAGGGTCGAGTCGATGCCCGAGTGCAGATTGGCCCAGACCCATTCCTGGTTCGCGTCGATGCGCGAGAAATCCTTCAGGTCCTGCACGATGTGGCGCACGCGCGCGATGCCTTCCTTCGATTCGCTCATCAGCATGGGGATGTCCTCGCGCAGGAAGTCGAGGTCGAGGCTCTCGCGCTTGGCGCACAGGGCGGCCGCGGTCTCGGGCGCGGCGCTCGCTTCGGCCGCCTGGTAGGCCGCCAGCATCTCGAACAACTGGTCGAGATAGCTTTGCAGGGTGCCGAAGTTGGAAAAGATGTAGCCGATCGGATTGTTGATTTCGTGCGCCACGCCGGCCGCCAGCTGGCCGATCGAGGCCAGCTTTTCCGATTGCACCAGCTGCTGCTGGGCCATCGACAGCCTGTCGTTCAGTTCGGTCAAGTCGAGGTTGCGCTGGCGCAGCTCGGCGTCGGCCACGCGCCGCGCGCGGATGTCGTCCTCGAGCCGCTCGTTGGCCTCGGCCAGCTGCGCGGTGCGCTTCTCGATCAGGTGTTCCAGGTTGTCGTGGGCGCGCCGCAGGGCGTTCTCGGCCACCCGGCGCGCGGTCACGTCGCGCATCGTCTCGATCGCGCCGACCACCACCCCGGCCGCGTCGCGCAGTGGCGCGGCGGTGAAGTGCAGCCAGTGGCCGCCGGCGCCGATGTTGGGGAAAAAATCCTCGGCCTCGTAGGCTCCCGGGATCACCGGCGAGCGCACGTGCTTGCCGAGCGCGAGCGCATCGCCGTTGACGATCAGGTCCGACAGCATGGGCCGCTCGCGCGCATAGAAAGCGACCCCGTGGTTGCTGGTGCCGACCATCTCGGCCTTGGCCCAGCCGAGCAGATGCTCGCAAGCCTTGTTCCAGTGCGTGATCACGTGCTCGCGGTCAATCGCGAAGGTCGCCACCGGATGGCCATCGAAGAACTCCGACAGCGCAATGGCCGCAACGGCCGGCGCTGCTTCCTGGGGCGCCGCAAGCTGGTTCGTGTTACTCATCAAATATTGCCTCTGCTCAGTTGACCAGGATCTGGCACATGTCCTGGAAGATCGCTTCCGATTGCGCGAACAGGGCCGTGCTGTCGGCCTCGCTCAGCCCGAGGGCATTCCAGCTGTCCAGGTCGAGCGGCGGCGCCAGCTCGTCCTCGAGCCCGGACAGGTCGAGCGCATGGGCCAGGATGTCGGCGGCATGCACCAGCAGCCCCAGTGCGCCCTGATTCGGGTCGGGCTGCTGGTGGTGCCCGGCCACCGCACTTTGCATCGACGCGGGAAACTTCCAATAGGCCGCCAGCGCGCTGCCCACCAGCGCATGGTCGATCCCGAACACCGCCTGTTCGGCCTCCACCACGTAGCAGTCGTGGGCGCGGCGGTAGGCCAGCATCTCTTCGTAGCGCTGCGGAAAGCGGGTAGCCAGCACCAGCGCCCCGATGTCGTGCAGCAGACCGACCGTGAACGCGATATCCGGACTGCACTTGAGGTGGGGGGCAAGCTGCCTGGCGCACACCGCCGTGCCCACCGAATGGCGCCAGAATGCCCTGAAATCGAAGCCGCCGCCCGTCGTTTCGGTAAAACTGCCGGTGACGGCGCAGGCGGTCACGAGGGTGCGGATATGATGGAAGCCCAATATCGAAATGGCCTGGTGGATGGTCGTGACCTTGGTCGACATGCCATAGAAGGAGGAATTAGCAAGGCGCAGCGTCTTGGCGGCGAGCGACTGGTCGAGCGAGATCTTGGCGGCCAGTACCTGGAGGTCGACGTCCTCCTGTTCCATCGAGGCGAGCAGTTCGAGCACGACCGTCGACAGCGAGGGCAGGTCCTGGATGCGCTTGACCACATCGTCGATTGCAATGGGCACCGGCTTATCCATTGCGGCGGTAGGCGCGCAAGCGCTCGAGCAAGTGGGCGCTCCCGCCGGCCTGGGCGCTGCGGCGAAACAGGTGCGCCAGGCGAGCGAGCTGGCGCGCGCGCAGCGCCTCGCGTTCGGCGCTGTCGTGCGGCGTGTCCGGCGCCTGCACCGTGAGCGTGGCGATGCCGCGCTGCCGCAACGAGGCCAGCGTCGCCGCGGCCAGGGTCGCGCCGGCCGGCAGCAGTACGGCGCCGCCATCGTCCTTCAGGTCCGCGCCCAGCACCATGCCGGCGGCCGCCTCGTCGATGCCCAGTTCCAGCGTGCTCATGGCGCTTGCCCGGCGCGGCTGATCGTGATCAGGCTGCCGCGCGACTGCGACGAGACACCCATCGGATGGACCACCACATGATGGCTCTGGCCGGCGATGACGGCGCGCTGCGTAGCGCCGCCGGCCAGGCCGTCCGGGAACAGCGCGGGCAGCACCAGCGCCGCCTCGTTGCCGAGCAGCGCGCCGCTCTTGCCGAACAGCTCGTCGGCGGCCGCATTGATGAAGGCGACCATGCCTTCGTCGTCCAGGCCGATGACCGGCAGCGGCAGCCATTGCAGCAGTTCGCGCGCCACGTTCAGGCTGATCTCGCCGCGCGCCAGCTGCTGCTGTTTCTGGGCCAATAGTTGCTCCATCTTGCGGTTGGCCGCGGCCAGCTCGTGGTTGGCGCTGCGCAGTTCAAGGTTGAGGCGCTCGTTTTCGTCGGCGATTTCCTTGAGCCTGAAGGCCTCGGCGATGTGCCCGCGCAGCAGGTCGTCGTCCCACGGCTTGGTCAGGAATTTGTAGATGGCCCCCTCGTTGACGGCGTCCGTGACCGATTGCAGCTCGGTGTAGCCGGACAGCATGATGCGGATCGTGTGCGGGTACAAGCCCTTGGCCGCGCGCAGGAAATCGGCGCCCAGCATGCCCGGCATGCGCTGGTCCGAGACAATCACGTCGACCGCGTTGCCGGCCAGCACGTCCAGCCCTTCCTGCCCGCTGTTGGCGGTCAGGATGTCGTATTCGTCGCGCCGCAGCAGCCGTTTCAGGGCCGAGACGATGTTTTGCTCGTCGTCCACCAGCAACAGGGTGCGTTTTTGCCTGACTGGGCTGGGGGGCAGGCCGGCAGGCGGGTCGTGGCGCGCGTGGAAGGCCAGCTTTTCCATGCAGCTGTGCAGTTCGGTGACGTCGGTGAAGGTGGCCAGCAGCTGCCTGGCCTCGCCGTGCCGGTCCGCCAGCGGCGTCACCCGCAGTTCGCTCCAGCCATGCACGCCGTCGCCGCTGCGGTGCGGCAGCAGCAGCACCTGTTCGCAGCGCTCGGCCAGCGCCGCGCGCAACGCGGCCTGGGCGCCGGCGCGCGCTCCCTGTTGCAAGAAAAGCCAGTCGGGGCCGGTAATGGCCCCCGCCTCGAGCCCGCTGCGGCGGCACAGCGCGGCATTGGCATACAGCACCGGAAAGCCAGGGGAACGGGCATCGGCCACCAGCATCGGGTGCGGGCAGGCGGCCAGGGCCAGCGCGGCCAGCTCTTGCGCCGCGACGCCGGGCGGCGCGGGCCTCGGCTCATGTGCAAATTGTGGATCGTGCGGATTCATCGGCCTGTTTCCGTTTGTGACAGCGGCAGTGTTCGCGGCCGGCAGCTGCGCCCCGGCCGGGCCTGATTAATTATACGGGCAAAGGTTGCATTTGTTCACGATTGACCTTGTTTTTTTGCATGCCGCATTGTGCGTGCGCCAGCGTACAGAGCGTCGGGCGGACGCGGCGCATGCTTGGGCTACCTTACCCGCAGGAGGATTTCAGCATGTCCACTATTGTTGCAGGTCATTTTCAGCTTCAGGACGAAGTCGAGCAGGCGCGCCAGGCACTGCACGAGGCAGGCTTTGCGCCAGAGCGCATCAGCGCCTTCTTCGTAAACCAGCCGGGGCAGCACGACATGACCCCGATCGGCGGCGACTACGTGCAGTCGCCGGGCGCCAGGGAAACCCCGATCGGCGTGGTCGAGGGCGCGGCCACGGGCGGTGCGATCGGGCTGGCGGTCGGCGCGGCCACCTCGGCGGTCACCGGCCCGGTCGGGCCGATCGTCGGCGGCCTGGTCGGCGCGCATGTCGGCACGCTGTACAGCTTCCACAAGATGAAGGAGGCGGACGAAGGCGAGGAGGGCGGCGCGGCCCCGGCCGAGCCGCGCAAGCCCGGCATGCTGGTCGCCGTCGCGCTCGCCGGGCCGCACGAGGAGGCGCGCGCGTTCGACACGCTGCGCCGGCTCGGCGCCCACCATGTCGAACGCGCCGAGGGCACCATCGAGAACGGCGACTGGGTCGACTTCGATCCGCTCAGCCTGCCCGTGATCGTGGCCTGACAACGCCCGCGCCGTCTTGAGCTCCGGAAAACGTTTTTTTGCCTTCCCAAAGCCTGGTTTTTATGTATGATGGTCACAGCCTGTTGCAGCAGGGCAGAGTCCAGTCATCGAAGTCTCAGCGCTAACGAGTATAGCCAGGAGGGCGCGGCAATGACACAAGCATGGGTAATTCTCACCGGTGCGGACGGGCGTGATATCGCGGCGCCGACCGACAAGCAACTGGCCGCGGCGCTGGCCGAACTGTACCTGCGGCGCGCCAAGGGCGTTCCAGCCGAAACGGCCAGCGCTGCGCTGCGCTTCGGCTACGACGACGGGCTCATGTACGTGGCCGAAGTGAGCAGCAAGGGCGAGATCAGTTTCGAGGAATGGTCGGACCGCGATTGCGAAATTGCACTGGCGCGCCCACGGCGCATGAGCGCCAGCCAGGCCGAGGCACTGCAACTGTGGTGCTTGCTGGCGCGCCGCCAGGTCTCGAAGATCCGCGAGCTGGCCTGGCACTCGGGAGGCTAGTGCCCTTCAGTGCGCCATCAGGACCGGAATCGTCATGGCGCCGAGCACGGTGCGCGTGACGCCGCCCAGCAGGGTTTCCCGAAAACGCGAATGGCCGTAGGCCCCCATCACCAGCAGGTCGGCCGAGACATCCGTGGCCAGCGACAGCAATGCCTCGCCCAGGTCGCGCTGACGTTGCGGCGTGCGCCTGGCGTCGATCGCATGCACCGACAGTTCGGCGCGCACGCCGTGGCGCGCCAGGTAGGCCAGCGGGTCGGGCGCATAGGCGTCGGCTTGCGCGCGGCTGGCCGGTGGCGCGTCGAACAAGGCCAGGCGCACCCTGGCGGCCTGGCGCAGCAGCGGCAGCGCCAGCAGCAGTGCGCGCGCCGCTTCACGGCTTGCGTTCCATGACACCAGCACATCGCGCCCGAGCGCGGCAAACTGCCCGGCATACGGGACGATGAGCACGGGGCGGCCCGAATTGACCACCACATACGCGGGAAAATCGCTCATCAGCGCAGGCGGCGGATGATCCGGTTCGATCTGCCCGAGCACCACCAGGTCGGCGCCGCGCGCATGCAGGCTGACCCCGGCGCCGGCTTCGTCATCGACCAGGCGCGCTTCGAACGAGGCCAGCGCGGCATCGTCGACCTGGCGCGCGCAGGCCTCCAGTGCCTGCTGCGCACGCTCGCGCAGGAATGAACGGTGCAGCGCCAGGGTCGGATCGTCCGCTTCGGACAGCTCGCTTTGATACAGGAAGCGCGACACGCCGCTGAACGCGACGGCGACCAGATGCGCCTCGCAACGACGCGCGATATCGGCCGCGACGCCGATCCGTTCGGACGTTCGCGCGCTTTCGTCGACATGCACGAGCACAGTTCGGTAGGACATTGCATCGCCTTTGGTTGTGGGCCGACATTCAAGTATAGGAAAAAATTACGAAAATCAAAGCCAATCCGGCCTTGACTTTTGTCACGAAAAAACGTCCGACCAGTTGTTTTGACTTTTCTCAACATTGCATGTCTGAAGCGCTTCTAGACTTGGCACCGTCATGTACGCAGGCTGCATGGCATTACAACCCCCGGATGAAGACAGGATGAGATCATGGACAATAAAAAAGTAGCACTGGTGACAGGTGGCATGGGTGGTTTGGGTACCGCAATTTGCCGGCGTCTGCATGCGGCCGGCTTTGCGGTGGCGACAACCTATTCGCCATCGAACAAGACCCCCGAGGGGTGGCTGGCGGCACAGCGCGACGATGGCTTCAAGTTCAGCACCTACAAGGTCGACGTGAGCGATTACGCCGACAGCGAATGGATGATGCAAAAGCTGCTGGCCGAGATGGGACGGCTCGACGTGCTGGTCAATAACGCCGGCATCACGCGCGACATGAGCTTGCGCAAGATGGGGCAGGAGGACTGGGCGGCCGTGATGCGCACCAATCTCGACAGCGTTTTCAACATGAGCAAGCAGGCGCTCGAACCGATGCTCGCGCAGAAGTGGGGGCGCATCATCAACATCTCGTCGGTCAACGGCCAGAAGGGCGCGTTCGGGCAGGCCAACTATGCCGCCGCCAAGGCCGGCATGCACGGCTTTACCAAGTCGCTGGCGCTGGAAGTGGCGCGCCACGGGGTGACCGTCAACACCGTCTCGCCGGGCTACCTGCGCACCCAGATGGTGATGCAGGTGCCGGCCGACATCCTCGAGTCGAAGATACTGCCGCAAATTCCGATGGGACGCCTGGGCGAACCGGACGAGGTGGCCGCGCTGGTTGCCTTCCTCGCTTCGCAGGACGGGGCCTTCGTGACCGGCTCGAACATCGCCATCAATGGCGGCCAGCACATGTGCTGAGCGGGCACGCCGGCGCCGCGCCTAGCGTTGTTTCTCGGCGCGCGTCTGGCAGGTGATGCACAGGCGCGCCTCCGGGCGTGCCTGCAGGCGCGAAAAGCCGATGTCGTTGCCGCACTCTTCGCAGATGCCATAGCTGCCGTCGTCGAACTTGGCGATCGCGCGCTTGACCTTGAGCAGTTGCGCGGCATTGTGGCCGGCAGCCTCGAGCGCCAGGTCGTTGAGCAAGCGTACCGTTGCCTTGTCGGCTGGCGAGGTTTCCACTTCCTGCACCGCAAGCTCGCGCGCGCCGGCGACCGCGTCGACGTCGGCGTGGCCCGACAGCGCATCGCGGCGCTGTTCAAGAATCGATTTGAGAACTGCGAGTTGCCCCGGGTCCAGGCCGTTCATCGAGTGTCCCCTCTAGTGCGGCATCTCGCAGATGACCATCCACGCCACGCCGAACTGGTCGGTGGCGGTGCCGAATTTGCGTGCGAAAAAGGTCGCTTCCATCGGCATCGTCACGTGGCCGCCGTCGGCCAGCGCGCCGAAGATGCGTTCGGCCTCGTCCTCGCTGTCGACGGCGAGCGTGAGCGCGCATCCCTTCATGGGCTCGACCGGCTGGCCGTACATTCCGTCCGAGCCCATCAGCGTCTGGCCGCCCATGGTGAGCGAACCATGCATGACCTTGTCGTGCCATTCGGGCGGGCAGGCCTGTTCCGCCGGGGTGCCGCGAAACGGCATGAGCATGAGGTCGGTCGCGCCCAGGTGCTGGCGGTAATAGTCGAACGCCTGCGCGCATTTGCCGCCGAACTGGAGGTAAGGGTTCATCTTCATGTTGTTGCTCCGTGTCTTGGATTTTTTCAGGAAGGATGCCAGGACCAGTGTAACGCGATCACGGCGCGCTGAACATGGCCGCACGCATGCTGCGCGCCGTGCGCGTGCATCGCTTCAGCCTGCCGGCTTGGCGCGGTGCAGTTCGACCGCCTTGAGCTGGTCACTGATTTTCTTGAGCGCCAGCAGGATCGGCGCGACTTGTCCGGTCGCTGCCGCGCCACCGAGCAGCAGCAGGCCGGCCACCAGGCCGGTGACGTCGCCGAGCAGGGCGATCTTGCGGATCTTTTCGGCCGCCGCCGCGGTCAGTTCCATCACATGCTGCTGGGGCCGGTTCAGGGCCTTGACCACGATGCTTGCCGCGTCCGCGTACAGGCCGTTGGCGCGCTGGCGCAGCAGCATTTCGTCCTCGAGCAGGGCACGTGCCAAGGCTTGCTCCTTGTCACTCATGGGAGCGTCGCCATGGCGCGCGATGTCCTTCATCACGCGCGCGTGGATGGCGTCGGCGCATGCGCTCAGCTGGTCGGCCAGCGCCTCGACCTGGGCCACGTTCGATAGTCCTTGCTGCTGTGCTTGCATGGCGCGCCTCGGCTCAGATAGGTTTGTCGTTCATGGCGTTGTGGATCATGCGCAAGTCGCTCGCGAACTTGGCCAGCGCGCTGCGAATTTCGAGCCCGCTCAGGTTGGCCAGGTTCTCGCGCAGCTTCTTGTGGCCCTGCGAGACCTTGATCAGGCCCTGCTGTGCAAGGTCGTAGCGCCGGTCGAGCAGGCGGTATTCGGACGACTTGCTCATGTAGTGGACCTTGGCCAGGGTGACCAGCATGCGGTCCTGCGCCTTTTTCGAAAACGGGATCTCGATGTCGAACATGCCGAGCACGGTCTTCTTCTCGTTCTCGTTGGTTTTCGCATACAGGCGCGTGAGGGTGAGCATGCCGTCGATCAGGGTCTGCAGGTCGGCGTCGCCATCGCGCACCATGGTTTCCACGCTGCGCCCCTGGTAGCCGGAGGCGATCACGCGCGTGAGCAGACGCGTCAGGCCGGTGTAGGCGGCCACGTGGCGCTGCTCGAGACCGGACTCCGCGTTCGCCTTCAGCCCGTTGCCCAGCTCGTCGATCTGGGCGCTCAGGTCGTAGCGCGCGTCGCCCGCGAGCAGGCTGAGCGTTTGCATGTAGAGCACCACCGTTCTTTGCACGCTCACGAAGTCATCGTAGACCGCGCGGCGCTTGACGTCGGTTTCCCTGGCCAGCAGGTCGGCCGCCGGCGACAAGTAGGGCTGTTCGCGCGCGTAGGTGCCGCGAAAGCGGTTCGACAATTCACCGTAGCCGCCCAGCTTGGCGGAGGCATCGGCGAACTCGCGCACTTCCTGCAAACTGATGGTGGTGCTGGCGCAGCCCACGAGCAGGAACATGACGGCAAGGAGGGCACAGGCTGTAAGGCGACGGCATGTGGTCATGGTGTCCTTTCAGGCCGCGCGAAAAGGCGCGCCGGAAGTTCCCATTTTTGCGCCAGTGGCGCGTGAGCATCTTGCTCAGCGTCAAGTCCGGTGTGGCTGTCAGATCGCTTGCAGCAACTGCTTGCGCCAGGCCAGTCCCGGCACGGTGCCGGCGCGCGGCAGGTATTCGCAGCCGATCCAGCCGTCGTAGCCCAGTTCGTCGATCAGGACGAACAACTGGCGGTAATCGATCTCGCCGGTGCCCGGTTCATGGCGTCCCGGGGTATCGGCCAGTTGCATGTGCCTGATCAAAGGCAGGTAGCGGCGGATCGCGCTGGCCGGTTCGCCTTCCATGCGCTGCATGTGATAGATGTCGAACTGCAGGAACAGGTTGTCCGCGCCGCACTCGGCGATGATGTCGGCGGCCTGGCGCGAACCGCACAGGAAGTAGCCGGGAATGTCGTAGGTGTTGATCGGTTCGATCAGCAGGCTCATTTCGCGTTCCCTCAAGCGGGCGGCGGCGAACCTGAGGTTCGCGACATAGGTCTGGTGCGCGCTCTCGCGTGTCACGTCGGGCGCCACGATGCCGGCCATGCAATGGAGCTGGCGCACGCCCAGTTCGCCCGCATAGTCGAGCGCAAGTTCGACGCTGTCCTGGAACTGCCCGACCCGGCGCGGATCGCACGCTAGGCCGCGCTCGCCGGCGGCCCAGTCGCCGCAAGGCAGGTTATGCAGCACCAGTTGCAACTTGTGGCGCGCCAGTTGCTGCGCGATCTGGCCGGCCTCGAACGCATACGGGAACAGGAATTCGACCGCGTCGAACCCATTGGCGCGCGCCAGCCCGAAGCGATCGAGGAAACCGGCTTCGTTGAACATCAGGCTGAGGTTGGCGGCAAGTTTGGGCATGGGCAAGCAATCACGGGTTCTGGTTGCCAGCTATGGTAATCGAATCGGTGTCGGTGATGTTGCGCAGCGGCGTCAGTGCGAACGCAAGCGCAGCCGTGCCCAGCAGGAACAAGCCGCTGCCGGCGAACAATTCGGTCAGGGTAATGCTTTGCATCAGCCAACCCGTCAGCGCCGCCGCCATCGGCGCCAGGCCCATGAAGATGAACATGAAGATGCTCATGGCGCGCCCCAGCATATGGCCGGGCACGCGCCGCTGGATCCAGCTGAACACGGCAATCTGCATGAAACCGCTCATGCTGCCCAGCAGCAGCAGCAGCACGACGCCCTGCCAGCTTGCGTTGACCATTCCGAGCGGCACCAGCAGCAGGCCGGCCAGGGCGTCCAGCATCAGCATGGTGGTGCCCAGGTTACGGATGCGCAGCTTGCCCAGCATGCCGGTCAGCGCCATGCCGAGCAGGGTGCCTGCGCCGTGCGCCCCCATCAGCATGCCAAGCGCGGCGGCGCCATGCAAGCGGGTGCTGGCCAGCACCGGCAGCGCGACCTGGATCGCGCCGCCCACCACGAACGAGCACAGGGCCCAGTACATGAAGCAGTTGCGCATCGCGACGTCGTTCCAGACCAGCGCCAGGCCGGCTCCCACCGCGCGCAGGACCGGCTCGGCCTTGGGCGCGTGCTGCTGCAGGGCCCGGACCTTCGACAGGGTCCAGGCCGAGAGCAGGAAGCTGAAGCAGTCGAAGGCAAACGCGAAGCCCAGCCCGTGCGCATTGGCCATGTTGCCGCCGGCGCCGTCGCCGGCGAAGACAAACAGCAGGCCGGCCAGCAGCGGGCCGGCGAGCATGGTCAGCTGGCGGATTCCCATCAGCGTGGCATTGGCCAGTTGCAGATGGTCCGGCGCCACCACCTGCGGCAGGATCGAGGTGCCGGACGGAATGCTGAAGGCAGAGGCCAGCCCGAGGCCGAGCGCGAGCGCGACCACGGCGGGCAGCGAAACGTGATCGCTCAAGACCATGGCCGCCAGCGCGCCGAGCACGGCCGCATTGGCATACTTGGTCAGCATCAGCACCCGCTTGGGCGAGTAGCGGTCCACCAGAGCGCCGCCGAACAGGATGAAGAGGGCGCGCGGGATACTCATCGCGGCGATCACCAGTCCGAGCGTGAACGGGTCGCCCGTCATCTTCAGCACCAGCCAGGGCAGGGCGATCAGGGTGAACTGGTCGCCCAGCGCGGAAACCAGGCCGCCTGCCATCAGCCAGCGAAACTGCGGCTCGCGCAGCAGCGCGGCGCGTTGATTATTATTGTTCATGATCAGCTTTCAAGAGTTGGTCAAGTTAATTCCGGCGATCTGGCCGAGCAGGGCCGACAGTGTGGCGAGCTGGTCGGCAGGAAAATCGCCCAGCAGCTCCGTGCTGATCCGGTCGGCCAGCGTGCTCGCGTTGCCAGCCAATTCCTGGCCGGCGGCGCTAATGGCGGCGAAGCCGACGCGTGCATCGCGCGGGTCCGGCTGGCGCGTGACCAGGCCGATTTTTTCGAGCGGAAGCAGGATGCGCGTGACGCCCGATGCGCTCAAGGCGAGGCGCTCGGCCAGATCGATGCGGCGCAGGCGCTGCCCCGGCGCCCGGCTCAGATGGTGCAGGACCTGATAGTCCGAAAAGCTGATGCCGTGCTGGCTGCCGAGCGCATTGTCCAGGCGGCGCACCAGGAACGCATTGGCGCGCGCCAGGCGCAGGCAAAAGTCGGTGCTGGGAGCGAGCGCTTGTACTGTCATGATGTTTCCAATGTGCTTAATAAATGCTTGATTAATCAAGTATATACAAAAAATAAAGAAAAAGATATGCGCATTACGATGCCGTGGAAAAAAACAGCCGGCAGCGGCGGGGCGAAGAAAATCGGGGACAGACCCCGATTTCCCAAAGTCGGGAAATCGGGGTCTGTCCCCGATTTTTTGCCGATTTTTTGACGGGGGCGAGAAAATGCCACCGCCGGCCGGGGCCGGGGTGGCTCGCCCTGCGGGCGGCTCGCTTAGCGGCCGCGCCCGGCCGGAGCGGTGCGCCGCACCCGATGAACTGCCGCGGGCGCCGCCGCCGTTGCCGTCGCCGGCGCTGCGCGGCTTGGCCGGGTTGGAAAAAAATCGGGGACAGACCCCGATTTCTCAAAGTCGGGAAATCGGGGTCTGTCCCCGATTTTTTGACGGGGGCGAAAAAAAAGCCACCGCCGACCGGGGTCGGGGTGGCTTGCCCTGCGGGCGGCTCGCTTAGCGGCCGCGCCCGCCGGAGCGGTGCGCCGCGCCGGATGAACTGCCGCGGGCGCCGCCGCCGTTGCCGCCGCTGGCGCTGCGCGGCTTGGCCGGGTTGCGTCCGCCGCCGCCGACCTTGACCACCTGGCCGCCGCCGGAACGACCGCGTCCGCCGTGCCCTGGCGCGCCGCTGCGCAGCTGGATCGGTTGCGCGCGCGCGCTCGGGTCGGGCTCGAAGCCGGGGATCACCTGACGCGGCAGGGTCTGCTTGATGAGCTTCTCGATATCCTTGAGCATGTCATGCTCGTCCACGCACACCAGCGACACCGCTTCGCCGGTGGCGCCGGCGCGTCCGGTGCGCCCGATCCGGTGCACATAGTCTTCCGGGATGTTCGGCAGGTCGTAGTTGACCACGTGCGGCAACTGGTCGATGTCGATGCCGCGCGCGGCGATATCGGTCGCCACCAGCACCTGCAGCGCGCCGTCCTTGAATTCGGACAGCGCCTTGGTGCGCGCCGACTGGCTCTTGTTGCCGTGGATTGCCATGGCGCCGATGCCGTCCGCGCCGAGCTGCTCGACGAGCTTGTTGGCGCCGTGCTTGGTGCGCGTGAACACCAGCACCTGGTTCCATTTGTTGGACTTGATCAGGTGCGCCAGCATCGGGTGTTTCTTGTCGCGGTCGACCGGGTGGATCTTCTGGGAGATCACTTCCACCGTCGAATTGCGGCGCGCCACTTCGATCATGGCCGGCTTGTTCAGCAGGCCGTCGGCCAGCGCCTTGATCTCTTCGGAGAAGGTGGCCGAGAACAGCAGGTTCTGGCGCTTGGCCGGCAGCGCCGCCAGCACTTTCTTGATGTCGCGGATGAAACCCATGTCGAGCATGCGGTCGGCTTCGTCCAGGATCAGGATCTCAACCTTCGACAAATCGACCGTGCGCTGCTCCATATGGTCGAGCAGGCGCCCAGGCGTGGCCACCAGGATGTCGACCCCGTGCTTGAGCTGCTTGATCTGCGGGTTGATGCCGACCCCGCCGAAGATCACGGTCGAATTGAGCTGGGTGTACTTGCCGTACACGCGCACGCTTTCCTCGACCTGGGCCGCCAGTTCGCGCGTCGGGGTCAGGATCAGGGCGCGCACCGAACGCGTCGAACTCTTGCTCGTCAGGGCCGCTCCGGCCTTGTCGGTCGACAGGCGGTTCAGGATCGGCAGGGTGAAGCCGGCGGTCTTGCCGGTGCCGGTCTGGGCGCCGGCCAGCAGGTCGCCGCCGTTCAGCACGGCGGGAATCGCCTGCGCCTGGATCGGGGTCGGGACAGTGTAACCGTGTTCGGTTACGGCACGCACGATGGCATCGGACAGGCCGAGTTTGGAAAATGACATGTTTACTTTACAGTGGAGATCGGCCCGTCGCCACTATCGAAGGGCGCCAGTCGCAGGCAATCGGATTAGAAATTCAAGCGGCAAAGACAACTGGAGACGGTGCCGTTTGAAGCTGCAGTTTAAACACAGCCGGGCTAATTATAATGAAATTAGTTTCACTGTGGCAATTCTTGCGCGGCATGCAAGGCCGGGCGGGAGAGGGGCGCCGTACCCCTGTGGGCAACCGGCGCAACTGCGTCTGGCGCTATTTTACGCGAAAGGCGACAACAGCGTGACCATCTGCCCGAATACCTTGGGGCTGGCGGCGATCACGTCGCCCTTGTGCAGGTAGCTCGACTCGCCGCTGAACTCGCCGACGATGCCGCCGGCCTCGGTCACCAACAGCGCGCCGGCCGCGATGTCCCATGGTTTCAGGCCTTTTTCGTAGAAGCCGTCGCTGCGCCCGGCAGCCACGTTGGCCAGGTCGAGCGCGGCGGCGCCGGCGCTGCGGATGCCCTGGCAGCGTTCGGCCATGATCTGGTACATCTTCAGGTACTCGTCGAGCGCGCGTGGGCCGGCCCCGTGCCCGGACGAGAGCAGGGCGTTGGCGATGCGGTCGTGCTTGGTGACGCGGATGCGCTTGTCGTTGAGGTAGGCGCCGGCGCCCTTGGTGGCGGTAAACAGGTCGTTGCGCACCGGGTCGTACACGACCGCCTGCGTGGTCACGCCGCGCTGCTGCAGCGCGATCGAGATGCAATAATTGGGATAGCCGTGCATGAAGTTGGTGGTGCCATCGATCGGGTCGATGATCCACGCGAATTCACTCTCGTCGTTCAGGTTGGCGGAAGCGCCGGACTCTTCGGCAAGGATGGCGTGCTCGGGGTAGGCCTTGAGCAAGGTCTCGATGATGGCCTGCTCGGCTGCCTGATCGACGTCGGTGACGAAATCATTGTGTTGTTTTTCGGTAACAGTGACGCGGTCGATGTCGAAGGACGCGCGATTGATCACGGTGGCGGCGCGGCGCGCGGCCTTGATCGCCGTATTGAGCATTGGGTGCATGTGGGGCTTCCGTTAAAAGAACGCTAACGCCCACGGCGCCTCCCTGGGCACAGCGAACGGTAATGAACAAGAATGAATTAAAGAGCGGTGCGGCGGCGAACTGGTTAAAATCGCGCTCTTGGAGTGCATGGCTGCTGGCCCTGCATTTTGCCCGAATTTGACCGATCGCCACTGCGCGATAGCGCTATTTTAAATGAACCTGCCCCAAATCGACACGTCTGTTTTCACCCGGCTCCGATTTATCCTGGTCCAGACCAGCCGCGCCGGCAATATCGGCGCGCTCGCGCGCGCCATGAAAACGATGGGTTTTTGCGACCTGGTGCTGGTCGAGCCGCGTTGTCCGGATGCGCTCTGCGACCCGGAGGCGATCGCCTTCGCCAGCGGCGCGCAGGACGTGCTGGCCGGCGCGCGCATCGTCTCCAGCATGGCCGAGGCGCTCGAGGGCTGCAATTTTGCCGCCGCGGTGTCGGCCCGGCTGCGCGAATTCTCGCCGCCGGTGTGGACTCCGCGCCAGTTCGCCGGGCACGTGGCGCAGCAGGGCGAGCTAAGGCCTGCCCTGGTGTTCGGCAACGAGCGCTTCGGCTTGCCGAACCAGGTGGTCGAGCAGTGCAATGTGCTCATTAATATTCCGGCCAATCCGGCCTATTCCTCGCTCAACCTGGCGCAGGCGGCCCAGGTGCTGGCCTATGAGTGCAGGGTGGCGGCCCAGGACGGCCAGCAGCTGGCGGCCGGCCCGGTCGGCTTTCAGGGCGACGCGGCCAGCCTGGCGCAGATCGACGCCATGTACCAGCATCTGGAACAGGCGCTCGTTGCGGTCGGCTTCCTGGACGCCGGCAACCCGAAAAAACTGATGCCGCGCCTTAAGCGGCTGTTCGCGCGCACGCAGCTCGAGACCGAGGAAGTGAACATCCTGCGCGGCATCGCGCGCCAGATCATGAAGCAGCGCGACCTGTCGTAGCTGAGCCGGGCAGCGTCAGGGGGCCGGCGGCCTTTGGCGTACACTGAAAAAAACGACGTGGACAGCGACATGGATGCAAGCGGCAGGCGGTATCGGCTATCGGCGCGCGTGCTGCTGCAATTGCTGCTGCTGGTCCAGGCCGCGGCCGCCGGCGCGCTGTTCTACACGGCGCTGCGTTACCTGGGCATTGGCTCGGCGTGGCTGGCGCTCGCCCTCAGCCTGGGCGCCGTGCTGCTGGCGCGCCTGCTCATCACGGCCAACAATTTTGTGCTGAGCGCGCGTTTTCGCAGCCCCATGCCGGACGCCTTCAGGCTCGGCAAGCTTGCCGCACTGCGCCTGTTCGGCGAGGAATTCATGGCCTCGCTGCTGCAGTCCTCGTGGTACATGGCGCGCGCCAGGCCGTGCCAGCACATTTATCCCGACGCGCCCACCCCGCCTGTGTTGTTGTTGCACGGATACAGCTGCAACAGCGGTTACTGGGCCCATCTCACGCCGCTGCTCGACGCGGCCCGTATCAGCTACGCCACGCTCGACCTGGAACCGATGATCGCCGGGATCGATGAGTACGTGCCGCTGGTCGAACGCGCCGTGCATGCCCTATGCCAGGCCGCGCGCGCGCAGCAGCTCATCATCGTCGGACACAGCATGGGCGGGCTGGTGGCGCGCGCCTACCTGCGCACCCATGGCGCGGCGCGGGTGGCGCGCGTCATCACGCTTGGCACGCCGCACCATGGCACCAGGCTGGCCAGCTTCGGGGTGGGGCGCAACGCGGCCCAGATGCGGCGCGCCGCATCTGGCGCGGGCGAACCGGAAAGCGCGTGGCTGCGCAGCCTGGCCGGGGCCGAGGACGACGCCAGGCGCGCCCTGATCACCTCCATCTACACCCACCACGACAACATTGTGTCGCCCCAGTCCTCCAGCTTCCTGCCAGGGGCGCGCAATATCGCGCTCGGCGGCGTCGGACACGTGGCGCTGGGCCGCAATGCGCGCGTGCTCGCCTGTCTTTTGTCTGAAATATGTAACGTTGCAAACTCGTCGGTGGAGCGTTTCCCACACCCGCCTCAGGCGTGATACAGTTAAAAATGTGTCACAGAGAGAATTAAATTGTTGCAATTGCATCAGGTGTGGGTATTGGTGAGTATTGCGCGCCGTTGGTAGGCTATTGTGACAATGGGGCAGCCAGGCTGCATGCCCGCTGCGCGGTGCAAGCAGCGCCTGCGCGCGCTGGTTAAATAAACGGAGCGACAAAGTGTCCGCACGCATTCTTATCATTGAAGACAATGCCACCAACATGGAGTTGATGGTGTATTTGTTAAAAGCGTTCGGCTTTACCCCCTTGATGGCCCATGATGGCGAGAGCGGCGTGCAAACCGCGCTCGCCAGCGTGCCCGACCTGATCGTGTGCGACGTGCACCTGCCCAAGCTCGATGGCTACGGGGTGGTGCGCGCCCTCAAGGCCGAACCTACGCTGCGCGCCGTGCCGGTGCTGGCCGTGACCGCGCTGGCCATGGTGGGCGACCGTGAAAAACTGCTGGCCGCCGGTTTCGACGGCTACATCGCCAAGCCGATCGAGCCTGGCAGCTTCGTCTCCGAACTGGAAGCGTTCCTGCCGCCGCCGCCGGTCCAGCCGAACCTGCGCGGCGAGCAGGCCAAGATCCTGATCATCGACGACCATGTGCTCAACCGTGAATTCCTGACGACCTTGCTCGGCTACGGCGGACATCGCCTGTTCGAGGCCTCCGACGGCGTCGAAGGGCTGAGGGTGGTGCGCGCCGAGCGTCCCGACCTCGTCATCTCCGACATCCTGATGCCGAACATGGACGGCCTCGAGTTCGTCACCCGGCTGCACGCCGATCCCGCGACGGCCGAGTTGCCCGTCATTTTCTATACCGCGACCTACCGTGAGCGCGAAGCGACCAATATCGCGCAGACCTGCGGCGTGCGCTGGGTGCTGCCCAAGCCGTCCGACCCGGACGTGATCCTGCGCACCGTGCATGAGGCGCTCGGCATGACCGAGCCGGAACAGGTTCCCGACTACGTCAACGCCGCCGCCAGCGCCAGGCGCAGCTTCACCATCGACAACAAGGTGGCCGAATACCTGGACGAAGTCGAATCGAGCAGCCAGGTCCTGTCGCGCTTCGTGCACCGGAGCGACCAGCGCGGGCCGCAGCCGGACCAGGAGCTGGCCAGGATGACCGCGCGCCTTTCCAGTTCGCTCTCGAGCCTGCAGGCGGTCAGCCTGCGCCTGACCGCCCTGATCGAGCTGGGCATCGAGCTCGGCGCCGAGCGCGATGCGGCCGCGCTGATCGAGGCCGGCTGCCGCGTGGCGCAGAACATTTGCGTCTCCAAATACGCCTGCATCGGGATCCTCGAGGACGGGGCCGCCGAACTGGCTTACTTTTCCTCATGCGGCGAGCACGAGCAGGCGCGCCTGATGATCGGCGCGCCGCGCGCCGGCATCCTGGCCACGCTGCTTGGCCAGCGCGGCCCGCTGCGCCGCACCGTCCACGGCGGCGATGCGCGCGCGCTGGGACTGCCGCAAGGCCATCCGCCGGTCCACTCCTTCCTGGGCGTGCCGATCGCCTCGCGCGAGCGGGTGCACGGCTGGCTGTACCTGGTCGACAAGCTGGGCGGCGAGGAATTTTCCGAGGTCGACGAGCGCGTCGCGATGACGGTCAGCGCGCAGATCGCGGTGGCCTACGAGAACCTGCTGCTGTATAAGGAAATCAAGCAGCACCACGCCCAGCTCACGGCCGACATGAGCGAGCGCATCCGCCTGGACGAAGACCTGCGCCGCTTTCGCACCGCGATGGACGCGACCGCCGATGCGATTTTCCTGGTCGAACGCTCGGACCGCCGCTTCGTCGACGTCAACGCCGCCGCCTGCCACATGCTCGGCTACCAGCGCGCCGACTTCCTGCCCGAGGGCGGCGTGGTGCCGGCCGAGGGCGCCCTGCGCGACCTGGACGATAAACTGCTGGCCGGCGACGAGTCGGGCACGACGTCCGAACTGCAGTTGCAGCGCAAGGACGGCTCGGCGCTGGCGGTGGAAGTGCAGCGCCGCACCCTGCGCTCGGGCGCAAGCTGGATCCTGGTGGCGGTCGCGCGCGACATCACCGAGCGCAAGGAAGCCGAGCTGCGCCTGCTCAAGCTGGCCCATTTCGACACCCTGACCGGGCTGCCCAACCGCAGCCAGTTCTACTCCGCGCTGACCCGTTCCCTGGAGCAGGCGGGCGAACATCGCTGGGCGCTGGCGGTGCTGTTCCTGGACGTGGACCGCTTCAAGAATGTCAACGACACGCTGGGGCACCCGATCGGCGACGAGCTGCTGCGCCAGTTCTCGAGCCGGCTGGTCGACTGCCTGCGGGTGCGCGACACCATCGGCCGTTTCGGCGGCGACGAATTCGCCGCCATCCTGATGCTGCCCGAGGGAGCGCAAGGGGCGGTCGCGGTGGTCGACAAGATCCGCGAGGCGCTGCGCCGCTCGTTCCATCTGGAAGGCCACGAGGTGACCGTCACGGCCAGCATCGGCATCACCGTGTACCCGGATGACGGGCACGACGCCGACACCCTGATCCGCTACGCCGACACCGCCATGTACCGCGCCAAGGAGGCCGGGCGCGATGCCTTCCGCTTCTTCACGGCGGAGATGAATGTGCAGTCGATGGCGCGCCTCGAACTCGAGACCGCGCTGCGGCGCGCGATCGACAACAACGAATTCGTGCTGCACTTCCAGCCCAAGGTGCACCTCGGGTCGGGGCGCATCAGCGGGGCCGAAGCGCTGATCCGCTGGCAGCGCCCGGGCCAGGGCATGGTATCGCCGGCGCTGTTCATTCCCATCCTCGAAGAGACCGGCCTGATTGTACGGGTCGGCAACTGGGTGCTCAATGAAGCGTGCCGCAAGATCAGCGAATGGGGGAAATCGAAAACCGGTCCGGTGCACCTGTCGGTCAACGTCTCGGGCATTCAGTTTTTCGTCGGCGGCCTGGAAGACGAAGTGCTCAGGGCGATCAAGGTGCACGACATCGATCCGCAACTGCTCGAGCTGGAGCTGACCGAGAGCTCGCTGATGTCGAACGCCGAAGAAACGATCGAGGTGCTGCGCAACCTGAAGGCGCTCGGGATCGGGGTGTCGATCGACGACTTCGGGACCGGCTATTCGAGCCTGGCCTACCTCAAGCGCTTCCCGATCGACAAGCTCAAGATCGACATCGCCTTCATCCGTGAGGTCACCAGCAACCCGGACGACGCCGCCATCGTGCTGGCCATCATCAACATGGCGCACAGCCTGAAGCTGCAAGTGGTCGCCGAAGGGGTGGAAACGGACGCCCAGCTGGCCTACCTGCGGCGCCACGGCTGCGACGAGATGCAGGGTTATCACTTCAGCCGGCCGGTGCCCGAACACGAGTTCGAGCTGATGCTAAGGGAAGGCAAGCACCTGGCGGCGCCGGCCGACGAGGGGAAGGCCAGCCGCCAGACCCTGCTCATTGTCGACGACGACGCCTTCATGCTCGCCGTGCTGGCCGACTTCCTGGCGCAGGACGGCTACCGCATCCTGACCGCGCCTACGGTGGCCGAGGGCTTCGACATGCTGGCGCAGAACCGGGTGCAGGTGATCCTGTGCGACCAGTGCATGCCGGTCATGAGCGGAACCGAGTTCATGGAGCGGGTCAAGAACCTGTACCCGGACACCTTCCGCATCATGCTCTCGGCTTACGCGGACCTGGCGCCGATCATGGCCGCGATCAACCGCGGCGCGGTCGACCGCTTCTACACCAAGCCCTGGACCGGTTCTGTCCTGCGCGAAAACATTCGCGAAGGCTTCCGCCGGCACGGCCTGTTGCATCGCGGCGGCGCGGCCGCCACCCATTGAGCGCGCGCCGGGGCCGCTTCATCTCACCCTGGCGCCGCCTGATCGGGCAAGCTGCTTATTTCCTGTAAATGCCCACGCCCAGAAAAATCGTGTCATCGACCCGTTCAACATACGAGCTCTTCGCTTCGATCGCTTTCGACACCGGATTGACCCAGCGATAGTCCACCCACCCGCCGCCTTTGGCTTTCACCAGGTCCGCCATTGCCTTCGCAAACTGCTTGCCGTCGGCGTCCTTCAGTTCCGCCAGATCCTTGCCGTTCATCCTTGCGTTCGTCGCATGGCAAATCATCTTGACCTGCATGTCTTGCACGAAGACGTACAGCTCGCCTTGTATGAATCCGCCCGTGGGATCTGCAAAGTTCTTGCATGACGTTTCCACGCCAACTTTCTTCACGTGCGCCACGGCGCGCGCGACCAAGGCTTGCGCATCGGCCTTGCTGGCTGTTTGCGCCTGTGCCGGGACACTCGCCAGTGCGAGCAGCGCGCTTGCCACGCTTGCGCCAATAATTTTTTTCATGAATGCGTCTCCTGGAGATATTTTTTTTAATTTCCTGTTTTAAATATTATCACAAACACTGAATTTGATTGATATCTTATTGTTTTATATAAATCACATTATTGCGGTTTGAGGAAAGCTTTGATCGGTTCGCTGTCTTGACGCGCCAATTTGATCTCAATCAAGCGCGCTTTGGACGGCGCTCGCTAGCATCGTTCGATATGAACGCCCCGACCGAATACATCCGCTGGTTCTGCGAACTTGGCGTTGACGATGTGCCCATCGTGGGCGGAAAGAATGCATCGCTGGGGGAGATGTATCGTGAGCTCACGACGCAGGGCGTGCTGGTGCCGAACGGGTTCGCGGTCACCGCGCAGGCTTACCGCGCCACGCTCGGGCATGACAACGCGTGGGCCAGGCTGCACGAGACGCTCGATGGCCTGGACCCGGCCGATGTGGACGACCTGGCCCGGCGCGCGCGCACCGCGCGCGACATCGTCTACGGCACGCCGCTTCCCCGGGATCTGGCCGACCAGATCGTGCAGGCCTACCGCCGGCTCGGCCAACAATACGGGCCGCAGCTGAGCGTTGCCGTGCGCAGTTCGGCCACCGCCGAGGACCTGCCCACCGCCAGCTTTGCCGGGCAACACGAAACCTACCTCAATATCGCGGGCGAAGCGCGCCTGCTCGACAGCGTGCGGCGCTGCTTTGCCAGCCTGTTCAAGGACCGCGCCATCGTCTACCGCATCGAAAACGGTTTCGACCACTTCAAGGTATTGCTGTCGGTCGGCATCATGAAAATGGTGCGCTCCGACCTGGCGTCGTCCGGCGTGATCTTTTCGCTCGACACCGAAACCGGGTTTCGCGACGTCGTCTTCATCACCGGCGCCTACGGGCTGGGCGAAAACGTGGTGCAAGGCACGCTCGACCCGGACGAGTTCTATGTGTTCAAGCCGACCTTGCGCAGCGGCAGCCGCGCGCTCCTGCGCCGCACGCTGGGCAGGAAGGAAATCAAGATGGTGTATGTGCAGGAGGAAGGGGACGATAGCACCCGCAACGTGCCGACCCCGCTGCCTGAGCGCGAGCGCTTCTGCCTGGACGACGAGCAGGTGCTGCAGCTGGCCGAGGCGGCGGTGCGGATCGAGGAGCACTACAGCGCCAAAGCCGGCCACCCGGTGCCGATGGACGTGGAATGGGCCCAGGACGGCATCGACGGCAAGCTGTACATGGTGCAGGCCAGGCCGGAAACCGTGGCCTCGCGCAAGTCGGCCGCGCTGATCGATGAATATGAACTCGAGCGCAAGAGCGACACGCTGGCCAGCGGGCGCGCGGTCGGCACCAAGGTCGTCGCCGGCAAGGCGCATGTGATTGCCGGCATCGGCCAGCTGAACCAGTTCCAGCGCGGCGAGATCCTGGTGGCCGACACCACCATGCCTGACTGGGGCACGGTGATGAAGCTGGCGGCGGCGGTGGTCACCAACCGCGGCGGGCGTACCTGCCATGCGGCGATCGTGGCGCGCGAAATGGGGATTCCGGCCATCGTCGGCTGCGCCGACGCGACCGCAACGATCCATAGCGGCGACGAGATCACGGTCTCGTGCGCCGAAGGCGATGTCGGGCATGTCTATGCCGGACGCATCCCGTTCAAAAAAACGAGCACCGACCTGTCCACGCTGCCGATGCCGCACACGCACCTGATGGTCAACATCGGCAATCCCGACACCGCATTCCAGACCCGTTTTCTGCCCAACGACGGGGTCGGGCTGGCGCGCATGGAATTCATCGTGGCCGAGCATATCAAGATTCATCCGATGGCGCTGGTGCACCCCGAGCGCATCGACGACCCCGCGGTGCGCGCCAGCATCGACAAGCTGACCGCCTCGTTTGCCTCGCCCGGCGACTATTTTGTCAGGCAGCTGTCCGAAGGCGTGGGCATGATCGCGGCGGCGTTTTTTCCCAAACCGGTCATCGTGCGCCTGTCCGACTTCAAGAGCAACGAATACGCCAGCCTGCTCGGCGGGCGCTGGTTCGAGCTGGCCGAAGCGAACCCGATGATCGGATTTCGCGGCGCCTCGCGCTACACGCATCCGGCCTATGCCGAAGGGTTTGCGCTCGAATGCCGGGCCATGAAACGGGTGCGCCAGGAAATGGGACTGAACAACGTCAGGCTGATGATTCCCTTCTGCCGCCGCATCCGGGAGGCCGAGGACGTATTGCGGGCGATGGCCGGGCACGGACTCGAACGCGGAGCCGACGCCCTGGAAATTTACGTGATGTGCGAAATTCCCAATAACGTGATCCAGATCGACGCCTTCGCCAGGCTGTTCGACGGCTTCTCGATCGGCTCCAACGACCTGACCCAGCTGGTGCTCGGGGTCGACCGCGATTCGGAAACCGTGTCGTTCGACTTCGACGAACGCGACCCCGGGGTGCTGGAAATGATCCGCCTGACGATCGAAGGCGCAAAGCGCAACGCGCGCCATGTCGGCATCTGCGGCCAGGCGCCATCCGACTATCCGGAAGTGGCAAGCTACCTGGTGGAGCAGGGCATCGATTCGATCAGCCTGAACCCGGACTCGCTCATCAAGACCATACGCAACCTGCTGGAGGTGGAACGCAAGCTGGGCATGCCGCAGCGTGCGAGCGGCCCGCAACAGCGCGCCGGGGCCGCCTGAAACAAGGAAAAGACATGGACCAGAGCGTTTTCGGGAAACGGCGGACATGATGGGCAGGCCAGCCACCCGCATCGCGATCCTTACCGGGGGCGGCGACGCGCCCGGCCTGAACGCCGTGATCCGCGCGGTGGTGCTGTCGGCCGAGCGGCATGGCTGGGAATGCTACGGCATCCGCGACGGCTTCAACGGCCTGCTCGCGCCCGAGCATTGCGCCGGGGAGCCGGTGCGCCGCCTCACGCCCGACGACGTGCGCGGCATAGCGCACCTGGGCGGGACCATCCTTGGCAGCACCAACCGCGGCAATCCCATGCGCTATCCGGTGCGCGCGCCGGACGGCAGCATGGGCGAGGCGGACCGTTCCGGCGAAGTGGTCGAGCAGTGCAGGCAGCGCGGCTTCGAGGCGCTGATTGTCGTCGGCGGCGACGGTTCCATGGCAATTGCCAACGGCTTGCAGCAACAGGGCCTGCGCGTGATCGGTGTGCCCAAGACGATCGATAATGATCTGGACCACACCATGTCGACCTTCGGTTTCGACTCGGCGCTCGGATTTGCCACCGAATGCATCGACCGCCTGCACAGCACCGCGCACAGCCACCATCGGGTCATGGTGGTGGAAGTGATGGGGCGCTACGCAGGATGGATCGCGCTGTATGCAGGAATGGCGGCGGGCGCGCACGCGATCCTGATTCCCGAGATCGCGTTCAGCATCGACGCTGTCGCCGACGCCATCCTGATCCGCGATGGCGCGGGACGGCGCCATTCCATCGTGGTTGTCGCCGAAGGAGCGCAGGCGGAGGGCGCCGGGCGTGACGTTGCGGCGCCGGCCACGCCCGGGCGTGAAGAAAGGCTGGGCGGGATCGGCGAACACCTGGTGACCTTGCTGGGCGAGCGTACCGGCAAGGAGTGCCGCTCGGTCGTGCTTGGGCATCTGCTGCGCGGCGGAAGTCCGTCCGCCTTCGATCGGGTATGTGCATCGCGCTTCGGCGCGGCCGCCGTGCGCGCCATCGAGCAGGGCCGCTCGGGCGTGATGGTCTCGCTCGGCTATCCCGAGATCACCCTGGTGCCGCTGGTGGACGTGGCCGGGCGCAGCAAGCGCGTGGCGCTCGACGGCGACGCCGTGCAGACGGCGCGCGAGCTCGGCATCTGTTTCGGCGACGCCCCGGTGCAGGGGTAGCGGCATTGCGTGCTGCGCGCCGACTTGCGGTTTTAGTATCCGATCTCTAGTTTTGCTCTCTAAAATGGCCGCATCACCGTAGCGGGAGCCCGTCATGCCAAAGAACCCGAAGACACCGGAAAAAACCGAAGACACACTGTTGGTCAATGCCGTGCGTACCTCTGCACATCAGATCTGGCAGGCCGGCCTGGGCGCATTCGCGAAGGCGCAGGAGGAAGGCGGCCGTGTATTTAACAAGCTGGTACAGGAAGGCACCGAGCTGCAAAAGCGTTCGCGCATGATGGCCGAGGGAAAAATCGCGGAAGCGGGCGACACCGTCTCGAGCGTCGCCGACAGCGTGGGCAAACAGGCTTCCGGTTCCTGGGACAAGCTCGAACAGGTGTTCGAGGACCGGGTCGCGCGCGCGCTGGCGACGATCGGCGTGCCGACCCAAAAAGACATCCAGGCACTGACGCTGCGCGTCGAGCAGTTGAGCGAGTTGGTCGCTGAACTGGGCGGCAAAAAAGCGCCGGCCAGGCCGGCAACCAAGAAAAGCGCCGTCAAGCCGGCCACCAGGAAAAGCGCCGTCAAGCCGGCCCTGAAGGCGGGCGCGCAAGCGCTGCCCAAGGCGGCGCCAACGAAGGCGCCGGCGAAAAAAACGGCAGCGGTCAAGCCTGGCGCGGCGCCTGGCGCCGCAAAGGGAAAGTAAACCAGCTGCGTCACGTCATGCATTGTTCCGCCCTTGCGGAGCCATCCGCAAGGGTTGTCGTCCCGGCATTCGGTGTTATGCTTGCAACAGAAAAAACCGAGGCCCACGCCATGCTCCAAAAAGCCCCACGCCGGACGCGCGAACGCATTCTTGAATTGTCCTTGCGCCTGTTTAACGAGTTCGGCGAGCCGAACATCACGACCACCGTGATCGCCGAGGAGATGAATATCTCTCCCGGCAACCTGTACTACCACTTCCGCAACAAGGACGACATCGTCAACTCGATCTTCGTGCAGTTCGAAGCCGAAATCGAACGTATCCTGACCGTACCCAAGGGTCGCCGTTCGAACATCGAGGACGTCTGGCTGTACCTGCACCTGATGTTCGAGCTGATCTGGCGCTACCGCTTTTTCTACCGCGACCTGAACGATCTGCTGTCGCGCAACCGCAAGCTTGAACTGCACTTCAAGCTCATCCTCGGGCACAAGATCAAGGTCGCCAGGCAGTTGTGCGAGGACCTGCGCAGCGAAAATTCGCTCGAGGCATCGGACCCCGAGATCAACGCCATGGCCACCAACATGGTGGTGGTGGCGACCTACTGGCTGTCGTACGAATACGTGCGCAATCCGCGCAAGTACGCCGAGCAGCAGTCCATGTCCGATGCGCTGGCGCGCGGCTGCTACCAGGTGCTGTCGCTGGTCGGGCCTTACCTGCGCGGCGACACCCGTTTGCTGTTCCAGAAACTGTCCGAAGAATACTTGAAAAAACTGAAATAAGGCGCGGCCAGGCCATGCCGCGCGCGCGCCCGCACGAGCCCATGAACATTCAAGCTGAAATCAAATGAAATCGATTGCCGTCTATTGCGGCGCCTCCGTCGGCGCCTCCCCCCTGTATGCCGATGCCGCGCGCGCACTGGCGCGCGCCCTGGTCGCACATGAGATCGCGCTGGTCTACGGCGGCGGCAACGTCGGCCTGATGGGTGTGATCGCCGATGAAGTGCTGCGCCTGGGCGGCGAGGTGACCGGCGTGATTCCGCGCGCGCTGATCGCGCGCGAAGTCGGGCACACTGGCCTTACGCGCATGTTCGTGGTCAAGGACATGCACGAGCGCAAAGCGATGATGTCGGACCTGTCCGATGGCTTCATCGCCATGCCCGGCGGTATGGGCACGCTCGAGGAGCTGTTCGAAATGCTGACCTGGTCGCAGCTGGGCATCCATGCCAAACCGGTCGGCGTGCTCAATGTGGGCGGTTTCTACGATGGCCTGGTCAGCTTCATCGGCCATTTGCGGGGCCAAGGCTTCGTGCGGGAGGAGCATGCGGCGCTCATGCGGGTCGAATCGGACCCCGACGCCCTGATCGTGCGCCTGCGCTCGAGCGCCTGAACGCGGGCCGGCTCAAGCCGGGATGATGCGCTTGCGCCGATTTCGCCGTGTACATGGCCTTGCCGGCGCGGGTGATGGTATCGGCAAACGGTTCGCCACCGGGGCGCACGACCACGCCGGGCAAGCCATGGCCGCTGGCGCGGTGTGGTACATTGCCGTACTCATCACCTGGACTTCCATCCCATGCCGCCCCTGAAATACCTGAGCGCCTATTCCGAGCAGACACGCGAGCAAGTGGCGCGCCTGATCGAGCAGGACCAGCTCGGCGACGTGCTCAAGAAACGCTATCCGTGCGCCCACGAGATCCGCACCGACAAGGCGCTGTACGACTACGTCCAGGATTTGAAGAACGAGTTCCTGCGCAATGCGGAGCCGATCAACAAGGTCGCGTTCGACAGCAAAATCCAGGTGATCCAGCACGCGCTCGGGCTGCACACGGCCATCTCGCGCGTGCAAGGAAACAAGCTCAAGGCCAAGCACGAAATCCGCGTGGCCACGCTGTTCAAGGACGCCCCGCTCGAATTTCTGCGCATGATCGCCGTGCACGAACTGGCGCACGTCAAGGAGAAGCAGCACGACAAGGCCTTCTACAAGCTTTGCTCGTACATGGAGCCGAATTATCACCAGTACGAGTTCGACCTGCGTCTTTACCTGACCCAGCTCGACATCTCGGGCGAACGGCTGTGGGCCGCCGCCTGAACTGAACCGCACCGGCCCTGCCACGCGCCGCCGGACCCCGATACAGGGCATGATGAACCCCCGGATAGTACATTGTCATCAACTCAATGGAGGACATCATGGCCCATCAGCAATTTGCATCATGCATCGAAGCCTGCAATACCTGCGCCGACGCCTGCGACCACTGTGCCGCAGCCTGTCTGCAAGAACCCGACCCCAGGAAGCTGGCGCGCTGTATCGCGCTCGATATCGATTGCGCCGGCATCTGCCGGCTGGCCGCCGGCACCATGGCGCGCGACAGCGAGATGGTCAGCCTCATTTGCCAGGCCTGCGCCGAGGTGTGCGACGCCTGCGCCGACGAGTGTGCGCAACATCCCATGCAGCATTGCCAGGAATGCGCCCAGGCTTGCCGCAACTGCGCCCAGGAGTGCCGCAACGTGGTCGGCTCCGGCCCGAAGGCGACGCGCACCACCGGCGCGGGTGTCGCCGCACACTGATCCGCATCGCGCCCCCGCCTGAAGCGGGTGCTCACGCCGCGCGCGAAAACGCCGGCGCGGCGCCCGCCGCCGGGCAATTCTGACAACAATTCTCTCGTGACATCGTCCTCGCGCTGCACCGGCCGCGCCAGGGAAATGATGGTGGTGGATGAGACGGGAAGCGGCGTGAACTGGCCGGGTGATGTTAAAAGACCGGGCCGGGAAAGACGCTGTTCTTCCCGGCCCGGTGCGACACAAGGATGTGGTGATGGTTTGCGACAGTACAGCGCGAACCAGGCCCCACTTACTCTTCGTCCTTGCCCTGGCGTCCGCCTTTGGGCGTGGTCGGGGTGCTGCGCGACTCGCTGCCGGCTCCACCGCCGGCAGCGCTGCCGCCGCTCGTGCCGGCATGTGCGCGTGCTGCGGACTGGCGGCTTTCCCCGCCTTTGCGGCCGATGTCAGCCATGTGCTCGCGGTCGCGGCTGACTGCCTCGCCGCCTTTCTGGCCGGCGCGCCGCGCTTCTTCCGAATCGAATTCGTGCGCGGTTCCTTTTTGGTGAGCAGCCTGGCCGCCCTTGCTGGCGATCTCGCGCTGCTGGTTTTCATCCATTGCAGCAAAGCCGCGCTTGGCTGTGCCCTGGGTGCTGCCGGCACCGCCTTTTTGCGCGCTGCCGCCCGAGCTTCCTGCGCCCTTGCTGCCACCTTCTTTACTTGTCGCCATGTCGATCTCCTTGGGTGCACATCATTATAAGAAGCGGCGGCCCTGTCGGCCGGAACTTCATTCGACGAGCGCCCGCATTGCTGCGCTCGTGGGGTTAGAGGGCCGCTCAATTTCAATAGTTCCGCCACCAGGCTGCCATTCGGGCAGTGCTAGTTGGGCGGGCGCGGCGTGCGGCGCGCATCGTGCGGTACCATCGCGTCGAGCGTTGCGGCCGGCGATGTCAGGTCTTCTTCAAGCTCTTCCTTGCGCGCCAGTAACTGCTCGCCGAGCTCGTCGAGATCGATGTCGGTGCGCCGCACTGCCTTGAACATCTCGCTTTCTTCCTTCTCGATGTGGTGCTCGAGCTCCTCGCCGAGCACGCTGACGGTCGCATCGAAATGGTCGTCGCCCGGATACATGACTTCGAGCTGGCTGATCAGCTCCCTGGCGCCGGCGTGCTCGATGTCGGCCTCGTCCATCAGCTCGTCGTTGTCGATCGCCGAACGCGCCACCGGGTAGAATATTTCTTCCTCGATCATGGTGTGCAGCGTGATCTCGTAGCAGATGTCGTCGACCAGTTCGGCCTTGCGTTCGTCTTCGTCCTCGATGCCTTTCATGCTGTCGAATTCGCGAAACATCTCGCGCACCTTCGCGTGGTCGGCCTTGAGCAGCTCGAGCGCGTCCATCGCCGAGCGTTTTTTTTGCTTGCCTGTAGATGCCATAGTGGGCTCCTGTTGCTTGGGTTCAGGGTGGCCTAGTGCCGGCTGCCGCTGCCGCCGCCGTAGGGCGTGCCGCTCAGGGTGTCGAGGGCGGCG
>Ga0207975_100272_pt1 | contig 32531 bp, 30 predicted proteins | sample LakWasMe91_HOW11_2_FD_183913 | JGI IMG/M metagenome (GOLD analysis project Ga0207975, IMG submission 183913) | Freshwater sediment methanotrophic microbial communities from Lake Washington under simulated oxygen tension - Sediment Metagenome... | ecosystem: Environmental > Aquatic > Freshwater >...
TTGAAGTTCAAGAAGGAAAAACGCTGCAAGATACACTGGCTACGGTAGGGCAATACCTGACACCGGATTTCTATGTGGGCACCAAGGTCGGCCTGTTTAATAAACAAGCCGTATTGGTATTAAAACGCAAGCTGACCAAGACCTTTAATGTTGAAACCCAGACCGGGACATCGCAAAGAATAAAACTTAACTATGAGTTTGATACTGATTAACTGTCGATTACCGCCGCGAAAAAGAGAGACCGCAAAGGCATATCCCTCGTAGGGCGTGCCGTGCGCGCCTTGGGACTCCATCATAGGGTTTCCGCGCTCTGCGGTTCAGGCTACGTTCCCACGCAGAGCGCTTGTCGTTATACACATCTCGGCGTAGGCTGGAAATCTTTCGCATCAAGCAGGATGGGGGATGTTGCTCCATTCGAAACGTCGCAAGTTAGACCTTCCAGGTTTTAAAAACCTGGAAGGTCTGCCTATCGGCCTGTTTCTCGCCCAAGGCTCAGCCCGCAGATGCTTGTGTATAACGATGAGCGCAAAGCGCGGGAACGATGAGTTTATGTTTCGGTAAGTTATTACCGACCATATCCTTAGCTACTATTTGCTTATCAGCCAAGCGGGTAGTGGCTAGGTAGTGATACGAATGTTATTGATTTTACCCGCATGTTATAAATTTCAAGGTGTGAATATATCGGTTTTACATTATTCAAATCACCCCTGTTTCATATATTCCCGCCGATAGACGTTAGCGCTGCGGAGCCTGATACGGCTGAGTCTTTCATGGCTCAAGTCACAGGTTATACGCACTACGCTACATTTTAAAGTACTCCGGGCTTTGGCCGTGTTTGGCGGCGCTGGAGCGCGACTTATGATTTATGAGAGGTCACAATGAACAAGATATTTCATAGCAAACTTAAAATTATGTCGGCCGTTGTTATGCTCGGCGGCCTTCTGTTATTCCCCTGTCAGCCTGTCTTTGCGCAAGCCCTTTATAAGGTCGAAGGACACAAAGTCGATAAAGGCACTCTCAACGGCTGGAATATCTACAGAACGGAAGCCTGCGGAAACTGTCACGAAGCAACGGGAGAAGGCAACGTGAGCAATCCGAATCTGCTTCAAACCATGAAAAACCAGACTAAAGAACATTTTCGGAAGGTCATTATCGATGGACATAGAAGTATGTATTCGTTCAGTGGCAACAAAACTGTGGTCGACGGCGTTGATGACTTGTATGCCTATCTTAAAGGCCGTTCCGACGGTGCTATTCCAGCGGGCGACCTGATGGAGATGAAGTAAATCAAATGCCTAATAATATTGCGCTCGGCCGGAACGCGGCATGCAACCATTTTCGAGCTTTCGTGATCCGCGTCCGGTTGGCTTTACGTTAGACGGCTATTGCATCGGTTAGCAGTGGCTGTCTTTTGAATTCAAGAATTGATTGATTTGAAATCTCAAGAGGAGAAACAACATGAAAATGCCAAAAATCGATAAAGTACTGGTAGGTGAAGCTCTGGTAGGCGAGGGTAATGAATTAGCCCATATCGACCTGGTCATGGGGCCTCGTGGCAGCGCCGCAGAACTCGCATTTTGTATCACATTGACTAACCAAAAACGGGGCGATAATTCCCTGCTGGCGCTGGTCGCGCCCAATCTGATGGCTAAGCCTAATACCGTCATGTTCAACAAGGTCGAAATCAAGAACGAGAAACAGGCAACCCAAATGTTCGGCCCGGCGGAACGGGGCGTGGCCAAGGCGGTGGTCGATAGCGTCAAAGAGGGGGTAATTCCGCTGGAAGAAGCCAACGATATATTTATCTGCGTCGGTGTTTTTATCCACTGGGATGCCAAGGACAACAATAAAATCCAGGACTGGAATTACGAAGCGACTAAATTGGCGATCAAACGCGCTGTCGCAGGAGATCCGACGCCTGCCGAAGCGATTGCCCAGGAAAACGTGCAGCATCATCCGCTCGCGGCGCATGATTAAAGCGTTTACTGACCTGTGCCGGAATAAGCCGGGGTCGGAGTGAGATAAAAGGCTATCTGTATTGAAAGCAACTGATGTAACGGAGTGCAAGCTTCGCTTGAGTTTGCAGGCGAAGCCTGCACTCCAGCTGTCGGTAGCTTCTACACATAATGACATAGCCAACACAAATGCCCGACATTAGGCTAAATAGCGGCGCGGCCATAAGCCCATTTAGTTTTTTTGGCCGTGCGCGGTTAGCTTTACGTCAGGCTCACTGCAAGACCGTAGGCAATGAGGAGATACACTATGGCAAAAATTCTGGTTCTTTACTACAGCATGTACGGCCACATCGAAACCATGGCGAAAGCGGTGGCTGAAGGCGCGCGCAGCGTCGAAGGCACCGAGGTCATCATCAAGCGCGTGCCCGATCTGGTGCCGGAAGACGTGGCGCGAAAGGCCGGAGCCAAACTCGATCAAGCAGCGCCGATCGCAACGGTGGACGAGTTGCCGGACTACGATGCCATCATTTTCGGCACGCCGACACGCTTCGGCAACATGTGCGCGCAGATGCGCAATTTTCTCGACCGAACCGGCCGGTTGTGGCTGAACGGCAGCTTGATCGGCAAGGTCGGCAGCGTGTTCACATCCACGGCCACGCAGCATGGCGGACAGGAAACCACGATCACCTCGTTTCATACCACCTTGTTGCATCAGGGCATGATCATCGTGGGCGTTCCCTATTCCTGCCAGGAAATCCTGAACATGAGTGAAATAACCGGCGGATCGCCCTATGGCGCGAGCACGCTTGCCGGGGTCGACGGTAGTCGGCAACCGTCGGAGAACGAACTGAAAATCGCCCGTTTCCAGGGCGCTCATGTTGCACAAGTGGCGAAGAAGCAATCGGCCTGACAACTGCTTGGATAAGGACAGGAAAAATAAATGAACAACTCCGAATCCGGATTCCGCCATGGCGTCGCGGGCAATTACGCATTTTTTTTATGTATCCTTGCGGCTGCGCCTGCCTCCGCCGCATCATCTGAAAACGACGTTGCTCCGCTTAACTATTTTTTGCATAGTTACGGCCCGGCCTCAATGCCCACGATGGTTATGGGATGGGTGTTTGCCGCCCTGTTGGTTGCAATCTTCAGCAGCATCGCGTTGTTGCTGGTCTGGGCTGTGTTTCGTAAACGCCCGGCTGTAGATCCCCGTTCAATTGGCCGTGAAGATGAAGGGATGCCCTGGATTTATATCGGAACCGGCATATCCACCTGCATTTTATTTGCATTGGCTATTTATGCGCTGATTACGCTCAATGCGATCGCCAATCCCACGCATGCCCCGGCGCTGACGCTGACTGTCACCGGGTACGACTGGTGGTGGAAGGTCGAGTATGAAGATGATGATCCGACCCGCAGCTTTGTGACCGCAAACGAGATCCACATTCCCGTCGGCCAGCCTGTTCTGGTCAAGCTGAAAAGCGCAGATGTGATTCATGCGTTTTGGGTGCCGGTGCTGGCCGGAAAAACCCAAATGATTCCGGGGCTGGCCAATCAGCAATGGATCCAGGCCGATGTCGAGGGCGTTTATGGCGGGCAATGCACGCAATATTGCGGGGTCCAGCATGCGCACATGGGTTTGGAGATTGTTGCGCAAAGCGAGGATGAATTCAGGACATGGCAAGACGCCCAGCGAGGAGACGCCGAAATGACTGCCGGCATTAATGCGGGAAAAAGTCTGTTTCTGGATCGTTGCGCCGGTTGCCATGCCATTCGTGGAACCGAGGCCGTGGGCGCCCATGCACCCGATTTGACGCATCTGAACTCACGCCGCCTGATTGTCGCCGGATTATTAACCAATACCCCGGATCATTTGGCGCAATGGATTACTCATGCCCAGGACCTGAAACCGGGTGCGCGCATGCCCAGCATGGTGCTAACGGCGACGGAGCTTAACGCGCTGTCGGCATTTTTATCGACACTTAACTAAGGAGAGCCACTCATGAAAGATGTCGATCAAAATACACCTGACGCCAGCCTCTCTCGCATCCCCGAGGTGGGCTGCGCCCCGATCGGATCGGCTGCCGAAAGACGACTCGCCGAATTATGGGAATCGGCTCCCGGATGGCGCGGCTGGTTGTCGACGGTTGACCATAAAACCATAGGGATGCGTTACCTTGTCACTGCCTTTATTTTTTTGCTGATGGGCGGAGTCGAGGCGCTGATCATGCGTCTGCAGCTCGCACGGCCGGACCAAACCCTGCTGACGCCGGAGCAGTACAGCCAACTGTTCACGATGCATGGCGTGACCATGATTTTTCTGTACTCGCTGCCGATACTGTCGGGTTTTTCCAACTATTTATGGCCGCTGATGCTGGGTTCCCGGGATATGGCGTTCCCGCGTCTTAACGCTCTTTCTTATTGGATTTTCCTGTTTGCCGGTATCTTTCTCTACGCCAGCTTTCCGCTGGGAGAAGCGCCGAATGCAGGCTGGTTCAATTATGTGCCGTTTGCGGGGCTGGAGTACAACACCGGTCCCAACATCGACGTTTACGCGCTCGGCATGGTGCTGCTGGGGATTTCCACCACCGTCGGGGCTATCAATTTCATCGTCACCTTATTTCGGATGCGCGCGCCCGGCATGTCGATCGACCGGGTGCCGATTCTGGTTTGGGGGACGCTGACCGCATCGGTCGCCAATATTTTTGCGGTGCCTTCGGTCAGTTTCGCCTTTTTTCTGCTGTGGCTGGATCGTCAAGTGGATACGCATTTTTTCGATGTGCTGAATGGCGGTAAGCCGCTGCTGTGGCAGCACTTGTTCTGGATGTTCGGTCATCCCTGGGTTTATGCGGTGGTGCTTCCGGCCATGGGCATCGTATCCGACGCTTTGCCTACCTTTTGTCGACGTCCGCTGGTCGGGTATTCAGCGGTTGCGCTGTCAACCATGGCGACCATGCTGCTGGGTTTCGGCGTCTGGATACACCACATGTTCGCCACCGGTTTGCCGACGCTTGCGCTGTCGTTTTTCAGCGCCGCGAGCATGGTGATTTCGATCCCGAGCGCGGTCGCGGTGTTCGCATGGCTGGCGACCATTTGGTTGGGACGCCCGGTGTTTAATACGCCGTTCCTGTTTTTCGCCGGTTTTGTGATCCTGTTTGTGATCGGCGGACTTTCGGGCGTGATGACGGCAGCCGTGCCTCTGGATCTTCAGCTCAACGAAACCTACTTTGTTGTCGCGCACTTGCATTACGTGTTGCTGGGCATCAATGTGTTTCCGGTTGTCGGCGGGATCTATTACTGGTTTCCCAAATTCTTCGGCCGGATGATGAATGAAACGCTTGGGAAATGGAGTTTCTGGGTCATGTTCATCGGCTTCAATCTGGGCTTCTTCCCGATGCATGTGACAGGTCTGCTGGGCATGCCGCGTCGCATCTATACCTATGCGCCGCACATGGGCTGGACGACGGTCAACATGCTCACATCGGTCGGATCGTTTGTTTTCGCCGCCGGTATTTTGCTATTCCTGGTCAACATCCTGGTCAGTTTGAAGCGCGGCGTTCCGGCGACTTCGAATCCCTGGGATGCGCCGACGCTGGAATGGGCTGTGCCATCGCCTCCGCCCGCTTACAACTTTGCGGTTATTCCGTTTGTCGCCAGCCGCCATCCGTTATGGGAGGATCGGTTGGGTGAAGGCACTGGCCGATCCAGCCTGGAACAAGGCTATTTGCTGATGGAAGGACGGGAAACGATAGGCACGACGCCGCTTGATGCCACGCCGGACATCATTCTCAAAATGCCGGACGACTCCTATGCGCCTTTCTTTCTCGGGCTGTTTAGCGCCTTGGTTTTCGTCGGCTTGCTGCTGCATTGGCGGGATTTTACGGTGCTGATGGCTGCGGCTTGCAGTCTGTCGCTGATTGTCTGGATGTGGCCGAGAAAAGCCCTGGTCCAGCGCGTGCCGGACATCGAATGCGATAAGGAGGCCGCTCATGTCTGAGGCAATACAATCGGCCCAAGCCTTGCCGGTGGGCAGCGAGGGCAAACGCTCCGGCGGCTGGTGGGGCGTGCTGGCATTGATTGTCACCGAAGGTTCCCTGTTCGGCTATCTACTGTTTACCTACTTTTACCTGGCCGCGCAATCGGAGCAGCACTGGCCGCCTGATGGCTTGCCGGTGCTGCTCATGCCGGGCGTCAATACCTTGATCTTGCTCGCCAGCAGTGGTTTCGTCTGGGCGTGCGAGCGCTGCATCCAGCGCAGGCTGATGCGATGGAGTCTTGCGTCGATGGCGTTGGCGCTCATGCTGGGCATTGGCTTCGTCGTCATTCAGCTTAATGAATGGAACAAGCTTACCTACGATATGACCTCGAATCTGTATGGCTCGCTGTACTTCACCATCACCGGATTTCACATGCTTCATGTGATCGTGGGACTGATTATCCTGATGGTGCTGCTGCTTTGGCTTGCGCTCGGTTATTTTGATCACAGACGTTATGCCGCCGTGACCATTGGCGGATTGTATTGGCACTTTGTCGATGCGGTCTGGCTGTTTGTATTTACGACCTTGTATCTAACGCCTTACCTTTACTAGAACAGACTATGAGCCGTTCATTCAATCACGATCCGTCTCTTGAGCCTTCCGGCAGGATGAGCACGATGCGAATAGGGATAGGCCTGTTCGGCGCGCCGGTCGCGTGGATAACGCAGGTATTTTTGAGCGAACCGCTTGCCGCCTATGCCTGCTATCCCTACCGGATGCCGCTGTCTGCGCCGATCTGGGAACGGTTGCCGGTAATGCTGACGACGATCGGCATTGCCTGCTTCACGGTGGCTCTCCTGTCCGGGCTGGTTGCATGGAGTTCATGGCGGCAGTTTGACGCTAAGCCGGTTAGCGGAAATCGGAACCGGTTTTTAGTGAAATTAGGCGCGATGTCGAGTTTCATCTTTATCGTTGCGACACTGTTCAACTTGTGTGCAATTTTGTTGGTGCAGCCATGCAGCGCGTGGGTTTAATTGTCATGGCCTTCAGGGGCATCCTGAACCGGACGACAGTCAAGCTCGTAATCTGCATGGGCGCGGCATTATTATCCGGTTTTGCGGTGGCGCAGCCAGTCGACCCGGCAGACCTTAGCCGGGGCGCTTATCTTGCCAGGGTAGGGGACTGTATAGCCTGCCATACGTCCGGGCCGCAATCCCCGCCGTTTGCAGGCGGACTGCCGCTCAATTCGCCGTTCGGGATAATTTACTCGACCAATATTACGCCGGACCCGGTTACCGGCATCGGCAACTACAGCTTGCATGATTTTAGTCGCGCCGTCCGAAACGGCGTTGCCAAGGGCGGCAGGCGCTTGTATCCGGCAATGCCTTATCCGTCGTTCACGGCTATTACCGATGACGATATTCATGCCCTTTATGTTTATTTCATGAATGCGGTGGAACCTATCAACCATAAGCCGCCCGAAACGAAACTGCCTTTCCCTTTCAATATACGCTTGAGCCTGTTTTTCTGGGATGCGGCTTTTGTCAAACATAAGCGCTTTAAACCGCATAATGACCGCGACGCGCTGTGGAATCGCGGCGCTTATCTGGTGCAGTCGCTCGGCCATTGCGGCGCTTGTCATACGCCTCGCGGTCTCGCCTTCCAGGAAAAGGCCTATGCGGAATCGTCTCCGGCGTATTTAAGCGGGGCACTGGTGGACAACTGGTTTACGGCGAATCTTAGGGGCGATTACGCTTCCGGGTTGGGGCGTTGGTCTGAGGCGGACATCGCCGCCTTCCTGGAAAGGGGGCACGGCGGACAGGTCGCGGCGTTTGGCAGCATGGTCGATGTCATCGAAAACAGCACCCAATATTTTCATAAAGACGATGTGGATGCGATTGCGCGCTACCTGAAATCGCTTCCCGCTTACAGCGAAAAGGCTAGCTATAAACCGGACGCTCCGGCCGTTGCGATAACCTTGGCGGCAATGGTAACCGGTGAAGTGGAGCGTCCCGGTGCGGGTCTTTACCAGTCATTCTGTGCGAAATGCCATCAGGTAACCGGAACGGGCGAACCGGACAAATTTCCGAAGCTCGCCGGGAATTCTATCGTTCTTTCCGAAAACCCTAGCTCGCTGATCCGCCTGCTGTTGGAAGGCGGCAAGACTGCGCAAACCAGAGGGGGGCCGGAATCCCGGAAGATGCCGAGTTTTGCGGAAAAGTTTTCCGATAGTGAGATCGCCGAAGTGCTTAGCTTTATTCGCAATAGCTGGGGCAATGCCGCGTCTCCGGTGACGACGCGCCAAGTGTCATCGCTACGGCGTGCGCTACAGAAGAAGCCGTAAATATAACTGTTCATAAAAACCTTCTATTCACCACGAAGACACGAAGTTTTAATTCTTCGTGTCTTCGTGGTGAAAATTATTTTATTTAACTGATGTTACGCATGTACCTAATAAAAAGCGTAGTCCACGAAAGGCACAAAAAGCACGAAAAAAACCGGGTACAGGAACAATAAGTAAAGCCCATCGTCAAGATTAGAAAGATGCATACCGTAAGCCGGGAAACATACGGCCCTCTATTTTTTCGTGTCTTTCGTGCTTTTCGTGGACAGTGTGTAACATCAGTTATTTAATTTAATCGGTTGGCGCAATTCCTTATGTATCACAATCAATATTCCGATCACGCTCATCATTGCCGCATTCATCCAGAGCATCAAACCGCCGATTTGCTGGTCTGTTACGGGACTCATGCCGGTGAATGTGCGTCCGCAGAGGGTGTAAATCGGGTACAGCTCGTGCGGGGTGAAAAAGAGTAATGCGCCGATCAGGATTTGCGGCGGAACCACGGCCAGCATCATCGCGATGCGGCTACCGGGAGACCGTATCGCATCAGGGTTCAACGCCAGCCCCCAAAACATCAGGCCGTTTAAAGCCATGCTCCAGTTCATCAGGCGATAGATGCGCCAGTCGAGCATTGCGATAAAGTGGACGGACGGCAGCAGCCAGAAAGCAAGCAAGCCTACGAACACAATAACTGCGGCGACAGGATGGACTAATACCTTAACCGCACATTGCACCGGCTTTTGCCCCGAAACCCGTCGGATTAATCGCTTGCCCGCCATAGGCAAGCCTGCCGACAGCGCGTCTTTAGGGCAGGCCAGTACGATGAAAAACGGCCCTAGATGATGGAGCACGAGACTTTGGAGCTGATGAACAAAAAATTCATGTTCAGCGTAATAATCGATTTGAGTTTGAGTGACAACATACAGGGATAGCAGCCCGGCCCCAAAGTATAGTTTTTGCCGAAAGAGGAGCGGACATCTTAGACAGCCTCGGATAAAGATGATGGCTGTAACGGCCGTTACGACGGCAATGGAAAAAGATGCTTCCCATGGGGCGAGCCATTGCAGCGGGTTCATTTAGCTACAGCCTCAATGAATCCAGCAGATGCCGCAAATCGTTCGCAACCGTTTCAATCGTATCATCCGGCGTTACCAGCAGGCGCGCATGACCTTGCGTATCAAAAATATAAACCGCCGCACTGTGAACAATGTCGTCGGAATCCGGTTTTTTAGGGCGATAAGCGGCCCGATAACGTTTTGCGAGATTTTCTATTTCGCTGTCGGTGCCGGTCAAGCCAATCGCATGTCCGGCATCGAAGGCCGTTACATAACGATGCAAAGCTTGCTGGGAATCGCGACCGGGGTCCAGTGTGACAAATAGAATGCGGGTGCGATTTGCATTAACGCCCAAACGCTGCACTATTTTTGCCAAACGGAACAGGGCGGTCGGGCACTCCGCCTGACAGTTCGTGAAACCGAAAAACAGCATGACCAGGTAGCCGTGATAGGTTTGATCGGTTACGGGTTGCCCGGTATCGGACATCAGCGAGAAACGCAGGTCCGGCAGATGGCCGGTAATCTCCTGTAATTGCCACTGTTTTTCAGGATTGCAGCCGGTCAACATCAAAACGAGACAAAGAAGTTTCAGGCCTCGTGTCCCGAATAATCCGTTAGGCATGTGAGAGGCTCAATAAAATGACCGATTCAACTCGGCATTAGCTATGACTTAAAGCGCCCGGCATCAAAATCCTCAACGGCTTGCCGGATTTCTTCCTGGGTATTCATCACAAACGGTCCGTAACCGGCTATCGGTTCGTCAATCGGTTCCCCGTTCATGATCAGCAGCGTGGCCTCTTTGAGCCCGGTCAGGGTAATTGTTTTGCCTAAGCGTTCGAAAAACGCCAGCTCGGCATCGTTGATCGTTGCTGAATTATTGATCTTTACGCTGCCTTTCAAGGCAAACAACAGCGTTGTGTAATTTTCGGTAAAATCAAGCTCAACAGTTTGCCCGGCCAGTAGGCGCAGCTCCCATAAGTTAATCGGAGTATAGGTGTTCGCGGGTCCTTTAAGACCTTGATAATAGCCTGCAATCACCCGCACGACACTGCCTTCGTCATCCAGCTTTACCACCGGAATCCGGTCGGAGGTGATGGACTGATAGTGCGGCTCAATCATTTTATATTTGGCGGGCAGGTTGACCCAAAGCTGTATCGCTTCAAAGGTGCCGCCTCGCCGGGTAAAGGCGGGGGAGTGCATCTCTTCATGCAGAAGGCCTTTTGCCGCGGTCATCCATTGCACGTCGCCGGGGCCGATCAGGCCGCCATGGCCTGCGGTATCATGATGTTCGACTTCACCTTGATAAAGAAGGGTGACGGTTTCAAAACCGCGATGCGGGTGCATGCCGACGCCTCTGGGTGTCGATGCGGCTGGGAAATCGGCGGGTCCTGCATAGTCCAGCATCAGAAACGGGCTCACTTCGGCGTCCGGCGTGTTGTAGGAAAACAGCGTGCGTACCGGAAAGCCGTCTCCTACCCAGTGCGTGTCATCGGTGCGGGTGATTCGATGCAATTGTTTCATGGCTTTATTCCTTATCGTTGTCCAGCAAGATTGACTGTTCCCGGCCTAGAGACATCTGTCGTAGGGTGTGCCGTGCGCGCCTTGGGTTCTGGCGCGCACGGCACGCCCTACCTAGGAAGATAAATCCGCCTGATCCGTGTCTGTTTCTCCATGAACTTGACCGTTACAGCTTAGAAAAAACCAAGCCTTTGTACAATATGCAGAAATACCTAGGGGCGTTGGCAATGGAATCGTCAACTCGCAAGCTAACAGCTGATATAGGTAGCGATACGGATTTTATTGATTTTATTCACATGTTATAAATTTTCGGATACGGGTATATCGGCATTAAATTATCCGTAGCAGGAAATATTTCAATTGTTCTCGCCGATAGTCACCAGGGTGGCGGGGACTGGCCTTTGATGCCCAATCCACAGTGTGAGACGTGCCGCCTATGACTAACAAACGAAAAAGCACTGATCAAATCGAGTTGGGCAAAGGCGATGCCTTATTAATCAGCGATATCCAAAATGATTTTCTGCCCGGAGGCAGTCTGGCTGTGTCGGAGGGGGAGCAGGTCATACCCGTCTTGAATGGCTATATCGATCGATTCAGCAACCGCCAATTGCCTGTATTTGCAACCCGCGACTGGCATCCGGTTAACCATTGCTCGTTTATCCGGCAAGGCGGTCCTTGGCCGGAACACTGCATCGCCGGTTCCAAAGGCGCAGAATTCTCAGCCGATTTGTATCTTCCTGCCTCTGCTTACATCATTTCCAAAGGCACGGATGTCGAACGGGAAGGCTATTCAAGTTTCTCAAACCGGACCTTCAAGGCGCAACTGGATAATGCGGGTATCTGCCGTTTGTTTATCGGCGGACTGGCTACCGATTATTGCGTTTTAAATACGGTGCGCGATGCACTGAACTACCATTTCAAAGTATTTTTATTGATAGATGCGATACGCGCCGTCAATGTTCAGAAGCAAGATGGCGAAAACGCAATCAATGAAATGATTGAAAAGGGTGCGATACCTATTACATTGAGCATGATCGGATAATGCCGAACAGCGCCTTGCTTACCGATCTGTATCAGCTAACCATGTTGCAGGGCTATTACGAACAGAACATGGAAGAGCTTGCCGTATTTGAATTTTTTGTCAGAAAACTGCCTGAAAACCGGGGCTACCTGATTGCGGCAGGCCTGGCCCAGGTTTTGACTTATCTGGAGCAATTGCGGTTTTCATCAGATGAGATTGAATGGCTGGCAAGTACCGGCCAATTCAAACCGGCAATGCTTGACCGGCTTGCGGCATTAAAATTTACCGGCGATGTTCATGCGATGCCTGAAGGCACGGTGTTTTTTCCGAACGAACCGATATTACGCATTACCGCGCCGCTGCCCGAAGCGCAATTGATCGAAAGCAGGATCATCAATCTACTGCATTTCCAGACCTTGATTGCCTCTAAAGCCGCGCGCTCGGTATTGATTGCACCGGACAAGCTGCTGGTCGATTTCGGCATGCGCCGGGCGCACGGTAGCGAAGCCGCGCTGTTGGCAGCTCGGGCAAGTTATCTCGCGGGGTTCACGGGTTCAGCGACGGTGGCGGCCGGGATGCATTTTGGCATTCCCATTTTCGGCACGATGGCGCATTCTTTTATCCAAGCATACAGTTCCGAGAGCCAGGCCTTTGTCGATTTTGCCAAGGCTAATCCCGATAATGTCGTGTTTTTGATCGACACCTACGATACCGAAGCCGGTGCGCAAAAAGTAGTCGATCTGGCGGTCGCATTGCATGTGCAAGGCATAAAAATCAAAGGTGTCCGCCTGGACAGCGGCGATTTGGCCGATCATGCCCGGAAAGTCAGAATGATTCTTGACCGCGGCGGCCTTAACGATGCAACCCTCTTTGCCAGCGGTAATATCGATGAGCATAAACTTGCAGAATTGATGGCCCAACAAGCCCCGATTGACGGTTTCGGCATCGGTACGCGGTTGGACACCTCAGCCGATGCCCCTTATCTCGACTGCGCCTATAAATTGCAGGAATATGCCGGAACTGCCCGGCGCAAGCGTTCGGAAGGCAAAGCGACCTGGCCCGGACGCAAACAGGTTTATCGCAACTATGATGATAACGGCATGATGTCCGGCGATACCGTTACCGTTGACAATGCGCCTTGTGCAGGCCAACCGTTATTGCAATGGGTTATGCAGGGCGGAAAGACTGTAGCCGGACAGCCTACGCTTGTCGAGGCCAGGGAATATGCTCGACGTCAATTAAACGGTTTACCCATGTCATTGCGTCAATTGAGCAATACCCCGGAATACCCGGTAATCATTTCTGCCGAACTGCAAGCGCTGGCGAAAACAGTGGATGAACGAAACACAGGCTGAAAGCCCCGTAGGTCGGGCAACGAAATATAGAGTCCGGAGTTAGTAAGGCGACATTTGCTCCTTCTCCCTCAGGGACAAATCCGCCGGGAGCGGATTTGCACTCGCCCGCAGGGTGACGGACAGGACAGTCCGTCATGATTAGGTTGGGATGAGGGGATATAAATAAGCATTTTCCTTATTTTAGATTCCCCTCGGCAACTGCTCCCTGCGTTGCTCTACCTCCTGCATCCCCGCAGTCGTCACCCAACCCTCTCGGCAATTGCTCCTGCATTGCTCTACTACCTACATCCATGTAGGCATCCCGCTGGAGAGGGCTTTGCGTCTCTTTACCAGCTTCGGGTTCTATAACTGTTTCAATTCGCCGTTTCCGTGCGTTCAGCCAATAGCTTATAATCTGATGTTACGCACGGGTGGTATTTCTCCCGTTTGCCGCGCCGAGCACCGGAGCTTTTATCGAGGGTCAGCAGAGGGGCAGGAGCCCCTTCTGCTGACCCTCGATAAAAGCGAGGCGCGCAGGAAGTAAGCGGCAACCGGGTCGCCTTTTCTTTGGTTACTTTCTTTTGGCGAAGCAAAAGAAAGTAACTTGCCTTCGGGTGCGACAACCCGATTTAATCAACTGTCGCGCTAGCGACTCCTTAATGTTAAAGCGGTTGAAATTCAACTAACTGCGTAACATCAGTTATAATTTCGAGCCATGATCATAATTGCGAATACTGCTTTAAGCGAAGGATTTCCATGCAAGCCAGAATGAACGAAAAACGCCTATTTCCTTTTGCCGGTGCGATGATTTTTACTCTCGTGGCCATTGCCGGATTCGCCTATGTTAAATGGATGCCTTATTACGCTAAGGCCTTCCTCGCCCAGAGTCATCATTTCATAGGCGATTCGATTCTTTCGGGGAATTCCGTCTCTGCGCCGCCTGTATCATGGAACTCGGCTGTGGACTACGCCATAGACTATAGCAAAGCAATCTGGAAGGCGCTTCTTCTAGGACTCATTCTGGGTTCCGGCATCAAGGTGCTTCTGCCGACTCAGTGGGTGAGCGCGGCGCTTGGCAGGCTAGGCTTCAAGAGCGTCGCACTAGGTAGCCTTTTTGCCATTCCCTGCATGATGTGCACCTGTTGCGCAGCCCCCGTGGCTGCCGGCATGCGCCAAAGCCGCGCATCGGTTGGTAGTGTGGTGTCCTGGTGGATATCAAATCCGGTGCTGAATCCTGCGACTCTGGTATTTATGGGGTTCGTGCTGGGGTGGGGGTGGACTCTGTTCAGGGTTGTGTTAGGCATTGCCATGGTGTTTGGGGTTGCTTATTTAGCAGAGCGTTATGGCGACCAGCGTGAAGCTGTTTCGCTCGAACAGGATTTGCCGCCTGAGGCTGAGGCCTTGAAAGGCAGCCTTCTGATGCGCTGGGGCCGGGAATTCATGGCCCTCGCGATCAAACTCTTACCCGAGTATCTTATTCTCGTACTTCTGCTTGGAGCCACAAGGGCTTGGCTTTTCCCGGTGCTTGGCGCTCATGATGGGATATTCTGGATCGTTGCAATGGCGGTAGCCGGTACACTGTTCGTTATACCCACTGCCGGAGAGGTACCTATTGTGCAAGCAATGTTCGCTTTGGGTATGGGCGCGGGCCCTGCCGGGGCGCTCATTATGACGCTGCCGGCTGTTAGCTTGCCTTCGCTGGCCATGCTCAGCCGCATCTTTAGTTTGCGGACCCGTCTCGTGATTGTGGTCGGCGTTGTGCTTTCAGGCATTGCCGGCGGACTTATAGCGATGAGCGTGTTCTGACGTGAAAGAATCCTCAGACTTAACAACGCAACTTTGAGTGGCCGTCGTGGGTCGAGTGCTGGGCTGTCGCGAACAGCAGAAATCGGCCAAATGCTGCCTGTCGTGATTTGCAGTATCTTGCTCTTGGATGCGCAAGTAGGTGCGCCAAATGCTAGAATAAAGAGCATAAAAAGGGGGCGTTAAGCCCCTTTTTATGCTCTTTATTCTTTTTAGATGACAGCTTTATTTTGACCCATCAGATTGACTTGTTATACCTGTTGCGGTCTCTGTTTTACTGGTAAACTCACTAAGAAATTTGTATCCAATAATGATAGAACCGATCACTACGACCGTTAAAAGATTAACACTTAGATTATTAAGAACGTCTTTACCCCAGCCAAGCCATGTTTTTTCAGAGTTGATCTGATCTTTGATATTTTTTAAGTGCTCGCCGATAACCGAATCTTCAACATCATTTTCAATGTCCCTGACTCGTTGTGCCAAACTTTCGTTTAAAAAAGCTAACACTAGTGCTTCGCCTTGGATTTTATAGCCATCAATTGCATGTTGCGTCATGCTTGATCGATGAAAGTTACATAGTTCCTCGGCTGTCGGATTGCGACTTTCGTCTGCTATTATTTTATTAATAAACGCTATCTTATGTTGTTTGTATAGTGCATATGCAAAAATACCAACCGCATCACCATTATCCCGCACCAGCTCTTGATAGATGTTGTTATACGGGTTTTCTGCCATATAGCTATCCGATTTCTCTTTCTATAGATTTTATTGCTGCTGCAAATGCTTGATTTATATCTTGAGTAGTAAATCTTGTTTCACGAATAAATCTCTGGCTGGTTGGCGTTAGGTTAGCCACGTGACTTGATTTTTTATCAATTCTGCTTTGATTGATTTCTCTTACGTCGTTAATCGTAAAATAATTTATATTTCTCATAAATATTTCCTCAGAAAGGCTAGAGGTTTTTTATTTTTCTTTTAAGTGTCATGTGCTACTAACTGTATCATTTGATACTACCTTTAACAAACTATTTTGTTAAGACAGCTTAACAACAAGTAGTTTCAGTTTGTTCACTACCAGCAAGTAGTTCTAAAATGCCATATGGTACTAACTATATCATTTAACACTGTCTTGACAACAAGTAGTACTAGTTAGTTGGCGTACCATACTGATCATTGCTCACCGACTGGCCACGGTGAAGAAGGTCAGTCGTATCATTGTGATGGATCAAGAGCGCATCCTCGAAATTGGTTCACCAGAAGAATTACACAAACAGAGCGGTCTTTGCACCACGCTAGCAAACTTGCAATTCGACGATCAATCATGCAAAGCTCATTAATGGAAAATGGTAGAGAAGTTATCTCTTTAAAAAATATCTGAGTGACCGGAATAGGTCGTAACCGGATGTTCACCGATGGCCTTCGGCGATCCAGTCCGCTGGTTCCCAAGCTGGAGCTTGGGAACCAGCGCAAAATTCGGGAAAACGGTCATTTATAATGTAAAGTTAGCGGCCGCAGGTGGGACCGACCCAGTAACGGGGTTTACGGGAATTATGTGAAGTTGCAAAAACGACTATGCCTTCGCCCTCTTGTCGGTAGAAAAGAGAGAAAGGAAACCCTTTGAGAAAAACGCGCCTCGTATTCGAAGCTGACGGTGTCCCCGATAGCGGAAAAGTCAACGCTCTGGCTGTTGCTTCTTCGACGGCTTTGGTAAAGCGGTCTCCTAAGCCGGGTTGTGCTTTGTTGTAATAAGCGACCTCAGCAAGAAATTCTTGGCGAGCTTCTGCGACAAACCGCGCTCGCTTCACTGGGTCATACGCCTTGCTTCAGCAAACACATCCTCTGCCGGGTAGGTCTGTAGTTCACCCCTGTCGAAAGCTGCGACGCGTTTCTCAATTTCTCGTTCCCACTCTGTTTCGATTTCGGATAGGGGTGAGTCTTGTAGTGACTCAAGAAGAACCTCAACAAGATATGCACGCTCTTCAGGCAAAAGTGAGCATGCTTGTTTCTCTAACTCGATTAGTAACGCGGACATGGCGAATACTCCTTTGGTGGTGGTCGAGGCATTTTACTCTTGGCGCTTCCTGTTGTCTTGGTTTGGCCGCTAACGTGAAGCGAAGCCAGCCGCTGTAGTGCATTGTTAGTTGATAAGGTACGCACAGCGTACCCTACATGACTCCTACTTCCGCGTGTACGTCATCTCCATCATCTTCCATTCCTTTTCGCCGGGATGAGCCCCGTACATGTCGAACGTCTGGGTATTGCTATCCACGATCTTCCAGATAGCGCGATGCTTCATGTATCCACCGCCCGGTTCGGCATGCTGGCCCTTCAAGGTGATGGTCTTGCCGTCTGTGCTCGCAGTGCCTTCCATCATGAATATCCCGGTACCCATGGTAGACATCCAGCTCGTCACATACCGCTTGAGCACGTTGTCATAGGCTGTAATCTCGATCCCGGAGAATGGCTGCCCCATCATTTGACCGGTCAATTCCTGCTGAAGAAAACGCCCGTCCAGCAGTATCTTCATTTCCGCGGAGCCGGTCGATTCCACCGGTGGCTTGTTGGGCTCCATCCATTCCTTGGTTTTGGTTGTCCAGCTTCCCGCAAGGCTTGCCAATTGTTTGTGCTGCTCGCCAGGCGCGGCCAGCTTGGTGTAGACCTCCATCATCGCTTGCGGGTCCATTGGTTTCTCTGTCTTCTTGCCCTTCGCCATGGCGACGGATGCCGCCAACATGATACAGAGACTCATGAGAGTGAGTTGTAAGTAACGCATGGTTTCCTCCTTTCAGAGTGTAGTTAGAAAGTCATAGGTAAACTAGGCTCATCGTGTGGGGCGCCGCCCGCCCCTGATAGTGTGGTATACGCACCAAGTCGATGGGTGGCGACGTTAAGGAAGCGCTTGGCGATATACCCAAATGATCGGCCTTTTGCTGCCGGCTGTAACCTTTTTCAAGCACCAACTTGGCAGCATCCTGTTTGAATTCCAGACTCTATTTAGGCCGATTGTATTTTTTTAGTTACTCATGGGCACCTCTATGGGCAGTATAAATTCTGCCTTTAGAGCTGTCCGGCTTCATTAAACCATTTCAAACTGAATATACAATACGGATGAACACCTACATGCACTAACAGAAAAGTAGATCGCATTTTTTAATAAATGGCGTAAAGATAACCGATCTCTCAATAATCATTTTTGGCCGTTTGTCGCCAGGATACCGTTTTGATATACCCATACGAGACACGCCGCCATCGAGGCACATTCAGTGTATCAATAGGGTTTTATTTAGGTTTATGGTCATTCTGGCTTTGTGGTAGCCCCTAATTTACAGGCATTCCAAGTATCAATTAAAGTCATCAGATCAGTGGTCCGCTGAATCAGGCAGACCGTTCAACCCGATGAAAGTCAGCTTTCGTCGCACTACAGACGATCAAGATGCCTACTCAACAGGCAGCTTAGGGTCGAACTGAGACAGCTAATGTCTGAAACAGTTGAGACTAATTTTGGCAATTGTCGGATCAAGTCCGGAGTTTTACAAAGCAGTGTCAGGAAGTACCGTTATCTTTTACATTTCCGGCATGCAGGCCGCATTCTTTTTGAGCTCCCGCTTCCCACCACCAGCGTCCGGCTCTTTCATGTTCATGAGGCAAAATAGCGCGGGTGCAGGGTTCGCAGCCTATGCTGGTAAAGCCTTTTTCATGCAGTTCGTTATAAGGGATCTGATAGGCTTCAATATAATCCCAGACTTGCGTCAGGCTCCAATTGACTAGCGGATTGAATTTAATCAATGGATGTCCGGCGGTGGAAAATTCGCTGTCTATTTGCACTTCAGGAATAGACTGCCGGGTATCCGGGCTTTGATCTTTGCGTTGGCCGGTAATCCAGGCATCTAACTGAGGCAGTTTGCGTTTTAATGACTCAACTTTACGGATGCCGCAACATTCGTGATGGCCGTCCACATAAAAGCTAAACAGGCCTTTCTTTTTTACCAGGTTATCGAGCAAGTCCTTGTCCGGCGATAATATTTCAATGTCTATCCGGTAATGTTTTCTGACTTTTTCTATGAAACGGTAGGTTTCGGGATGTAAGCGGCCGGTATCCAAACAAAAAACCTGGATGTCTTTGCTGAGTTTGACAGCCATATCGATCAGCGCCACATCTTCTGCACCGCTGAAAGCAATGGCAATGTTGTCGAATAGCTCAAGTGCTTTTTTAAGGATGATGCGCGGATTTTTATGGCTCAGGTCGGTTTGTAATTGTTGGATATTGATGGTTTTCATAATTTTCCTGTCCAAATGAGGAGGGGCTTATGTGGAGCTCCGCTGCTATCATTTTTAAACCATGGAAGGCATGAAGGGCATGAAGGATTTAAGTCTTCATGTCCTTCATGCTCTTCATGGTAATTGCTTAAATTGATTTATGCATGTTCCTTAACCAGATTGATCAGGCTACCCGCCAGCAATGAGCTTGAAATAACGTAAGCTGGTTTTATTTTTAAACCATGAAGGGTTGAAGTCTTCAGCCTTTCTTGGTCATTGTTTAAGCCTGTTACTTAGCTCCCAAGGCGCGCACTCATTGTTATACTCAAATGCCCAAGAGACACTAGTTCCCACGCGCCGCGCTCATCGTTATACACAAGTCTTCAAAAGCACGTCATCCCGGCAGGGATTGCCGGGATCCAGAAGCCATGGATGGAAATACCGAAGCTGGCAGCAAGTACGCCATAGGGAATTGCTCAATAAAATCAACCGTTCACATCCCTGTGCTCTGGATTCCGGCAATCCCTGCCGGAATGACGGTCTACCGTAAACACTTGTGTATAACGATGAGCGCGCCTTGACTGCATTCCCACGGACCCCGTGGGAACGAGAGCGATCTCGACGTAGGCCGTCATGCCAACGTCCATGTCGAATGACGGTCTTGAATAGACTTGTGTATAACGGCGAGAGGCGCGCACGGCACGCCCTACGGCGGATATTCCCAGACACGGAACAAGATATTTCCTGACTGCGATCTATCTTTTTTACGACGGTTTTAGACCGTGCGTAACGTCAGTTTGTAGTTATTCAGCGCGAAGCACAACATCCCTCTCCTGCTGGAGAGGGTAGGGTGAGGAGAATCAAAATAAAGCTTTGTTCCTGTTTAAATTCTCCTCACCTCGGCCCTCTCTGCAACCGCTCCTGCGTTGCTCTCGATTGCTGTTCCCGACGCAATTCTACCTCCTGCATAACCCACAAGGATGTGGGGAATGCAGATATTGCAGGAGCAAATATCTGTCCTTGCAGTCGTCCATCAGGAAAGGGAGCAAGCTTTCCGCGATTTTCGATTTGCTGAGTAGTTACGACGCTTTTTGCTTAACCAGATTGATCAGGCTACCCGCCAGCACCATGTCCACCTGGTAATGCGTCATCCGATGTTCGGTCTCATAGGTCTCGTTCTTGGTCAGGTTGATCACCTTGACGCTGTTTCCCTGGCGAATGGCAGTGCGCACATCAGGAATGCAAAGCCGGTCGCCTTGAGCGATCTTATTCCAATCGTCCGGGTTGGCAAATATCAGGGGCAAAATGCCGAAGTTGCTTAGATTCTGCAAATGTATCCGGGCAAAGCTTTTGGCGATGACAGCCTTGACTCCCAAATAACGGGGGCCTAAGGCTGCGTGCTCGCGGCTCGAACCCTGCCCGTAATTGCTGCCGCCAACAACGAACGATCCCTGTTTCTGATAGCCCATAGCTCTTTCGGAGTAGGTTTCGTCGACCGGGTTGAAAACAAATCGGCTGATTGCCGGGATATTACTGCGAAAAGGCAGCACCTTGGCTCCGGCAGGCAAAATTTCATCCGTGGAAATGTCATCGCCCACTTTCAATAGCGCCGGCCCTTCGAGCGTATCGGGCAGAGGCTCTAAGACGGGCAGCGGTTTGATATTGGGGCCTTTCTCCAAGTCATACTGTTCGCCTTCCGGTGCAGGCGGGACCAGCATCTCGGTATTGAGGAGTATGGTCTCGGCCTCCATGAAACGGGGATACGCCATGCCCAGCGTACGCGGATCGGTGATCACGCCGGTCAGGGCCGAGGCGGCGGCGGTTTCCGGGCTGCACAAATACACCAGATCTTCCTTGGTGCCCGAGCGGCCCGGAAAATTCCGGGGAACGGTGCGTAGGCTGATGCGCCCCGTAGCCGGAGCCTGTCCCATGCCGATACAGCCGCCGCACCCGGCTTGGTGGAGGCGCGCGCCCGCATGGATCAGCTTTCCCAGTATGCCGGTTGCTGTCATGTTCTCCAATATCTGCCGGGATGTGGGGTTGACGTCGAATGAAACGCGGTCGTGCGCCTGTTTGCCGTCGACAATCATGGCCGTGATCGCAAAGTCCCGCAGCCCAGGATTGGCGGATGAGCCGATATAGGACTGGTAGATTTCCCGACCCGCCACCTCGCGCACCGGAACCACGTTACCCGGACTGCTGGGCAGTGCAATCAGAGGCTCCAGCTCCGACAGGTTGATTTCTTCGTATTCGTCGTATTCCGCATCCGGGTCTGCGAGAATTTCCCGAAAGGCTTGCTCGCGTCCCTGGCTTTTCAAAAACGCCATGACCGCACTGTCCGATGGAAAAACCGACGTGGTGGCGCCCAGTTCGGCGCCCATGTTGGCGATCACATGCCGGTCCATGGCGGTCAGGGATTTCAATCCGGGACCGTAATATTCGACGATCTTGCCAACCCCGCCGTCCACGTCGTGCCTGCGCAGCATTTCCAAAATTACATCTTTGGCGCTCACCCAGTCGGGCATTTCCCCGACCAGTTTGACGCCCCCTATTTTCGGCATTTTCAGGTAAAACGGTTCCCCGGCCATCGCCATCGCCACCTCCAGGCCGCCCGCACCGATTGCCAGCATCCCTAATGAACCGGCCGCACAGGTATGGCTATCCGAGCCTAACAAGGTTTTTCCCGGCACGCCGAAGCGTTCCATATGCACGGGATGGCTCACGCCGTTACCGGGACGGCTGTACCACAGGCCGAACTTCTTGCATGCGCTACGCAAAAACAGATGGTCGTCGGCGTTTTTAAAGTCTTCCTGCAGGAGGTTGTGATCTACATACTGGACGGAAAGTTCGGTGCGTATGTGCGGAATGTCCATCGCCTCAAATTCCAGCATGACCAGAGTGCCCGTTGCATCCTGGGTGAGTGTTTGATCGATTTTTAAGCCGATCTCTTCGCCGCATATCATGCGACCTTCGACCAAGTGGCTTTCGATCAGCTTCTGAGTTACGTTTTTACCCACGGCTTTGTACTCCCGCATAGCATTAGGTATTTTAATAGCAATGCTCTTCCTGACCAGATTTTAACTGCATTTTATAGTCTACGGATGATGCATAGCCATTGGCAGAATGAAGGTGCTTGCGGTTATAAAATATCTCGATATATTCAACTGTCTATTCGTCGTCCACCGTCTTATCCGAAAACCAGGATGCATCACAATCGATACATCCTGCTTACTAAGGCACAGCCACTATTGCTTGAACTTCGCAGCTTCTTCGGAGCCGCCGGTGGCATCGCCTTCGCTGTAGGAATGGGCACCGACTCCGGCCAATTTACCGGCGTCGACCACCAGGTACTCGTTGCGGATCGGCCGACCTTCGAACCAGCATTCCAGCACCTCTCTGACGCCGGCGGCATAGCGGGCCTGCGCAGACAGGCTGGTACCGGAAATATGCGGGGTCATGCCGTGATGAGGCATGCTCCGCCACGGGTGATCTTTCGGCGCCGGTTGCGGGAACCAGACATCGCCCGCATAACCCGATAGCTGGCCGCTTTCCAATGCCCGTGCAATAGCGTCGCGATCGCAGATTTTACCGCGGGCAGTGTTGATGATATAAGCGCCGCGTTTCATCTTGGCCAGCATAGTCTCATCGAACATATGTTCGGTTTCCGGGTGTAATGGGCAATTGATCGTCACCACATCGCAAACCCGTACCATCGATTCAACATTGGGGTGCCAAGTCAGATTCAGTTCCTGCTCGACGTCAGTCGGTAGGCGGTGGCGATCGGTGTAATGCAGTTTGACATCGAACGGTTTCAAGCGGCGCAGCACCCCCAGACCGATGCGGCCTGCGGCGACGGTGCCGACTTCCATCCCTTCCAGGTCGTAGGAGCGCGCCACGCAGTCGGCTATGTTCCAGCCGCCTTTGATAACCCACTGGTAGGATGGAATGTAGTTGCGCACCAGGCTTAGAATCATCATCACGACATGTTCGGCGACGCTGATGCTGTTGCAGTAGGTGATTTCGGCGACAGTGATATTGTTTTCCATCGCCGCCTGTAAATCGACATGGTCGGAACCGATGCCGGCGGTCAGCGCCAGTTTCAATTTCGGCGCTTTGGCGATGCGTTCCGCGGTCAGATAGGCCGGCCAGAAAGGTTGGGAAATGACGATTTCGGCATCGTGCAATTCCTGATCCAAGCGCGAGTTTTCGCCGTCTTTGTCGGAAGTCACCACCAGCGTATGGCCCAGACTTTCCAGATAGCGACGCAAACCCAATTCGCCGGAAACACTGCCCAGCATTTGACCGGGGATGAAGTCGATGGCTTTGGGAGTAGGCGTGGTTTGTCCATCGGGGTAAACTTTGATCTCCGGTATCGCGTCGCGGGCATAGGATTTTGGATAGCCGTCAATCGGATCGTCGTAAAGTACGCAAACAATTTTGGTCATTTTTCTACCTCAATGATGATTTTTCCTGAGGAATCGCTGATTTAATCCTGCGACAAGCTCAGGATGAACGGTGACGTATGGAAATACAGGCTAGATAAAAAAAAGGGTTTATACAATATGTAGACATACCTATTGGTTTACTCACTGGAACGCGATAACAAGGATGTGATCGTCGCTCAGGAGTCTGTCGAGCGTGAGATCGCCGTCCGCATCGTCCATTCGCAAGTTCAGTTAAATAGCCTATGTTTTTATCATATCCAAACCGGCCTGATGTTCTCTCAGTCACAATCAAGCAACGGCCATGACTTAGCGATAAAGAAACTGCTGTTTGTATAAGTAGTGATACGAATATTATTGATTTTATTCAGGAGTTATAAACTCCCTGACGAGGTTCTACTTAAGTTTTTATGGGTGAGCCTTTAGCAGTGTCCGTAGCTATCTTTGAACCTGCCGGAAAATCAATGTCTCCGCTAGCGAAGCTTCGACCTTGCCGTTTGGCGACAAGCTGCCTGAGTTATTCTGTGAGTCCCATCAGAATCTTTAATCTTGGAAAATACACTGGCTTTAATTTGGAGGGATTTTGACTTTTTCTCTTTCGACGCATGCTTCTGCAAACAGGCTTATTGATTCGAGCAGCCCGTATCTACTCCAACACGCGCATAACCCGGTTGACTGGTATCCGTGGGGCGAGGAAGCGTTTGCCAAGGCGCGAAAGGAAAACAAGCCGATTCTGCTTTCCATCGGCTATTCCACCTGCTACTGGTGCCATGTGATGGAACGGGAGATCTTCGAGAATCCGGAGATCGCCAAGTTGATGAACGAGTCTATCGTCAGCATCAAGATCGACCGGGAGCAGCGTCCGGACGTGGATGATCTTTACATGGCGGCCACCCAGCTGATGACGCACAGCGGCGGCTGGCCGAACAACGTATTCGTCACGCCCGATCTCAAGCCGTTTTACGCCGGCACCTATTTCCCGCCGGCGGCCTTCTCGTCGCTCATTCAGCAGATCCACTACCTATGGACGCAGGATCAGGCCCCCCTTAAAGCGCAGGCCGAGCGGCTGGCTAGCGCCATCATCGGGATCAAGCAGCAGGAAAACAATGCCCAAAGCAGCTCGCTTCCCGGCATCCAACTGGTTGAGGCGCTGATCAGCCATTTCAGCGATTATTACGACAACCGGCTGGGCGGGTTTTACCAGGCTCCGAAGTTCCCCAATGAGGACGCACTGCTGTTCCTGCTCGAGGCCTACCGCCTGACCAGCAACAATACGTGCCTGGAGATGGCGCGCGGCACGCTGGAGAAAATGGCAGAAGGAGGTATTCACGACCATGTCGGCGGCGGGTTCCATCGCTACGCCACCGATGCGCAGTGGCGCATCCCGCATTTCGAGAAGATGCTCTACAACCAGGCGCTGCTGGGGCGCGCCTACACGGAGCTTTACGCGCTTTCCAACAAGCCCGACGACCGTGCCGTCGCCGAAGGGATTTTCGACTTCACGTTGCGGCAGATGACGCAGAAGGACGGCGGTTTCTACTCTGCACTTGATGCCGAGACCGACGCAGCAGAAGGCGCTTATTACACCTGGACGGATGCGGAACTGCAAGATGCCTTGGATACGGATTCCTACGCATGGCTCATGCAACATTACGGACTGGCAGAGATACCTAAGATTCCCGGACACAAGCATGTGGACGGCAGGGTGCTGTATCTGAATCAGCCGCTTTCGGAGAGTGCGACGGCGGAAGGACTGTCTTACGAGGATGCGGTCAAGAAACAACAGGCCGTGATGACCGCGCTACGGGAATCGCGGGACAAGCGCAAATTACCGCATCTCGACAACAAAATCATCACGTCCTGGAACGGGCTGATGATCGATGCGTTCGCCCGCGCTGGTCTGTTCATGGGGAAGCCTGAATATACCGATGCCGCCCGCCGCGCAGCCGATTTCATTCTGGCTAATCTGCGGAAACAGGACGGGGCGCTGTATCGCACATGGCGTGACAGCAAGGCCGAGATTACGGCCTATTTTGAGGATTATGCCTTCATGATTCAGGGGCTGGTGTCCACCTATCGCGCAGCCAATGATGAGCGATACCTGCAAGCAGCCAAGGAACTGGCGGCGAAAGCCAAGGAGCTGTTTTGGGACGGGAAACATGGCGGGTATTACTTCACCGATGGCAGCGAGCAGCTGCTGGTGCGGATGAAAAATGGCATGGACTCGGCCATTCCCTCCGGCAATGCGGTGATGGCTCAGGCCTTGCTCGATCTTTATGAAATCACCGGCGATGAAGAATGGAAACAACAGGCCGAAGCGCTGCTTATTGCCTTCGGGCAGGCCATCACCGAGAACCCGAGAGCCTATACCCATATGGTGCATGCGTTGCTTAGGCTGAATCATGTGGCACCGGCAGCGAAGGCCGCACAGCAACCGGATGAAGCGGTTATCACAAAGGGGGCGATGGCAACCAAAGCGTATGTGAAGGTCAGTGCTTCGGAACCGAAGCGCGAGGGCGATAGCCTCACTGTTACGGCGGTGCTGGACATTGCCCAGGGCTGGCATGTCAATGCCAATCCTGCGAGTTTCGATTTTTTGATTTCCACTTCTGTTGATGTGCGCGAGGACTCCGGCAAGGCAGAAGTGAAGCCTGCCTATCCCGATGCGCGCACTATGACTACGCCGCTGGGCGACATCAAGGTGTATGAAGGGAAAGTGAGTATTCCGGTGAAGGTGACGCTTCCGGGCAACGCAGAAAATCTCCGCCTGCTCGTCCGTGCCCAGGCCTGTAAGGATGCTACTTGCCTCGCGCCATCGGATTGGATCGTACCTGTAAAGTTAAAATAAAAAGAGACGGCTTCAGATTTAGTCGCAACTATTTATAAAGCAGTAAAACTGCACTACGGCTCAATACTAAGCGAGTGCATAAATAGAGTTAAACTCATTTTTGAAAATGAAGGATGGTAACCATGGCAACACATCATGCGGCTCCCGGAGAAATCGTTGACCTTGCTAGTTGGGCAGATGATTTGCCCAGCGAAAAAACAAAGGTCATCATAAAAACCAATGAAATGGAATTAGCGCGCCTTGTCATACCAAAAGGCAAAGAATACCCGAATCACAAGGTATCAGGGCCTATCGTAGTCCAATGCGTTCAAGGAAGGATTGAGCTTACTGCTATGGGGACAACACAAGAATTGCATGCCGGCCAATTACTCTACCTTCTGGCAGAGGGACCGCATTCGCTTAAAGGTGTGGAAGATTCTGTGATTCTTCTGACAATTTTTCTTGTAAGCTGATTATGGAAAACGTCGACGCCGAACATACTGCAACAGCTTGAATGGTTAAGCAATGTTCTGTTACGGCATTGAAAAATAAGTAGTTATCCGTATTTAACTATGGCCTAGGATGCGAGTATCCTAAATTTAGGCCATAGCGTTATTGTTCTGTGTTTCATCACCCAAACAGGTAATTATATGAATATTACTGTTTCGTACAGTCCTGAGAAGCTGGACTTTAGCGGTGTCTACGCCAACACCTCGGGACCTGATATTACCTCGGATACGACGGACGGCCTTTATACACATATCAATTTTGCCGGCGGTGTTCACATTACCGATGTACCGGCGGACACCACAGTGACTGCGCACATCATTGGCGATACTTCGCACTTCATGGTTAGGGATGTCACCCCATTGGAGTGGGTAACCGAAGTAGCCGATCCACAGAAGTTGCCCCACGGACACAAAGGCTCCCAAAAACAAATCAAATTTCTTGAACCGCGAGGGCTTTCCTCCGACGGTGTCAAGCCATTGGCCGTGAAAGCAGGCCAGGAGGTGCTCGTGCGCGTGGCGTACACGGCGCCCAACGAGGGAACATTTGCGGGGACCTTAATCATCCAGGGCGATAACTGGCAGCCCATTGAAGTGGGTTTATCATTTTTCGTAGTGGACGTATTAACGACCTTCGTAGCCACGTCGTTGAAGATTGCCCAAGGCAACATGGCAACACTGCCTATTCTCGTAAGTTCATTAGCTGGCCCGGATGTCGATGTGACTTATGTGTTATCGGCTTTTCAACTTGATACGGGACTGTCTCTCCTTCCGCTCCCCGAACCGATCCATCTGGAGGCAGGGGAAAGAAACAAGCTTGCCTCACTCACATTTCAGGCGGACCCATTAGCCCCGTTGGGACCCAACAACGTGTTATTGGAACAATACGACTTTCAACATAAAGAACTCCTGTTGCCTGTTAACATCGTGCCACCAGCAGGTGAGCATTAAATCTGCCCAGATCCGCTATATCCGACCGGTTCGTTCGGGTGAGTTTGGGGGCTGGGCTGAAATATGGACTAACAGCGATGGTTACCGATGCATATCGAAGAAAAGATAGCCTTTCTCAGACAACCGGGTAACTATCCTGACAAGCCGAAGCGCATCGAGGTCGTCGAAACCCACATGTCCTGCGTCTTTTTGACCGAAAACTTTGCCTACAAGCTGAAGAAGCCCGTCCGGTATGACTTTCTGGATTTCAGCACCTTAGAAGCCAGGCAAAAAGACTGCGAATGGGAAGTAAGCCTCAACCGGCGATTGGCCGGGCAGGTTTATCTCGGCACCGTGCCGCTCACCCTGCAAGGAGATGGAAGCTTGCAGCTGGACGGCGAAGGCCGGGTGGTGGATTGGCTGGTGCAGATGCGCCGCCTGCCCGCCGACCGCATGCTCGATACTGCGATCCGCGAAGGAACGGTCGATGCCGAGGACGTGCAAAATATCAGTCAGGTACTGGCCGATTTCTATCGATTTTCTCATCCCTTATTTATCAGTCCTGCCGAATACCGGCGTCGCTTCGAAGAGGATATTCAGAGCAATCTGATCGAGTTGCGCGACAGCCGGTACGGTTTGCCTAAGGTTCAGCTGGATCGTCTTGAGGCGGCACAAAAGCGATTTCTGTCGGAACAGGGCGGCCTTCTTGAACAGCGGGCGCGGGACGGGCGCATCATCGATGCGCATGGCGACCTCAGGCCGCAGCACATTTGTCTGACAGTCCCCCCGGTGATCATTGATTGCCTGGAATTCAACCTGGAGTTTCGCATCCTCGATCCTATGGATGAACTGGCTTATCTGTCCATGGAATGCGAGCGTCTCGGTGCGAGCCACATCGGTGATGAGATTCTGGATTACTACCGCGAAGCGGTCGGCGATACTTGCCCTATTGAGTTGATAGGATTTTACAAGGTTTTCCGCGCCTGTTTACGCGCCAAGATCGCCGTCTGGCACATCGAGGACCACCAGGTGCAGGATCATCAGCGTTGGCTACGCCTGGCCCGAACCTATCTCGATTTGGCGGAGGGGTATTTGCTTCAAGGTTAACTAAAAACCGCAGTTAGTCCACGAAAAGCACGAAAGACACGAAAGGAAATCGGTATGTTGTATTGCACAGCCTTTCACTCTTTGGGTGATGATATACAATTTGGTATCTTTTTGAATATTTTCGTGTTTTTTCGTGGATAAAATGATTTTCTAAGTTCATGAATGCCTTTACTCCCCCAGCAGATCTACAATAGAGCCGCCGTTATGGATACGCCGGATGGCGTCCGCGAACAGCGGCGCGACATCCAGCACCGTCAGCCGGTTACGCACAAGTTCCGGATCGAGCCGGAACGGCGGCAGCGTATTGGTGACCACGAGGCTGTCCAGCGCGGGATCGGCCACGACTTGGTCGGCCTTGCCCACAAAAATGCCGTGGGAAGCGGCGGCATGGACGCTGTGCGCGCCCTGGCTTCGGCAGGCGTTTGCAGTCCGCGAGATCGTGCCGCCCGTGCTGATCATGTCATCGATGATGATGGCGGCTTTGCCTTTGATGTCGCCTACCAACGCTTCGCCGCTGACGATCCCGGCGCTGCGCTGCTTCTCCATGAAGGCGCTGCCTGTCGGCCTGTTCAGGCGCTGACTCAGGGCTTCCCGAAACTGTTCCGCCCGTTTAACTCCGCCAACGTCGGGTGAGACCACAACCACCTCAAGGTCTTGGACCCATGGCGCAAAATGATCGACGAACAGGTTTTTGGCTTCCAGATGATCCGTCGGGCAGCGAAAAGCGTTTTGAAAAGCGGCGAGATTATGCACATCGAGGGTCACTACCCGGTCGGTGCCCACGGCCTCCAGCAGTTGCGCCACGTAGCGGGTGGTGACCGGATCCCGCGCTTTGGTTTTTCTGTCTTTGCGCGCATAACCCAGGTAGGGCAGGACGGCGGTCACCGATCGCGCCGAAGCGTCTTTTAGCGCGCCGATGAAAAACAGCAGGCGGCAAAGCTTGTCGTTGACGCTTTTCCCCGGCTCGCTGTACAGCGATTGAATCACGAACACCTCGCAGCCTCGCACGTTTTCCAGCGGACGAGTTTTGTGTTCGCCGTCCTCGAAGTCTCTTTCCTCGTGCGCACTCAGAGGCAAGCCGAGGGCGGCGCCAATGCTTTCCCCGAGAGCACGGCTTTCACTCAGCGCAAACAGTCGAAGCGCGTCGGGATTCATGAGCCGGAAAAATAGTGCAGGAACCAGTTGCAGGCGAGGTTAGCCACCTGTTCCAATTTGCCTGCTTCTTCGAACAGGTGGGTGGCGCCGGGGATGATCTCCAGACGATTTTCAACCTGCAGTTGCTCGGCTGCCTGCTGATTGAGCTCGATCACGACGGTGTCTTCCCCGCCCACGATCAACAGCGTCGGCGCCTTGACCTGAGCAAGATGCGACAGGGCCAGATCCGGACGTCCGCCGCGCGAGACCACGGCGGCGACTTTGTCGGCGCGCGCAGCGGCGGCACCCAGCGCAGCGGCCGCGCCGGTGCTGGCTCCGAACAAGCCGAGCGGCAGCGCGGCTATCGCCGTTTCCCCGTTTACCCAATCGATCACGCCGATCAGCCTGTCGGTCAACAGATCGATAGCGAAGCGGAATTCACGGGTGCTCTGATCGATATCTTCCTCTTCCGGCGTCAACAGATCGAAAAGCAACGTGGCTATCCCAGCCTCGTTCAAAATTTCAGCTACAAAACGATTACGCCGGCTGAACCGGCTGCTGCCGCTGCCGTGGGCGAACACGACAAGGCCTTTCGCATGCTCGGGAACAGCAAGGAAGCCGGACAGGGAGAACCCTTCAAACGCTATGCTGACGTCGATGGAAGTCGGGGAGGCGGGATGATCAGTCATGGCTTTTCATGCAATCAGGGTGGTGGGTTTCGTGGCCCAAGAGAGCGCCAACAGAGACTTGACCTCATCGTCGCTGGTTTGCGGAAAATCCATGTACCATTGGCCGACAGCCGAAAACGGTTCTGGCGTTGCCAAGCAGACCACATCATCGGCTTCCTCTTGCAGCCGTTGCACGGTATCGGACGGGGCCACGGGTACGGCGACCACGATAGAAGCAGGCTTTTGTTGCTTCAAGGCGGCGACGGCGGCCAGCATGCTCGCCCCGGTGGCTAGGCCGTCGTCCACCAGAATCACGCAGTGATTTTCTATCGGGGGAGGAGGCTGATCCCCCCGATAAGCCCGCTCGCGCCGTTCCAATTCGTGCCGCTCTGTTGCTGCGGCAGCCTCAATGTCTTCTTGGCTGATATCGAGCGCCTCTACTATATCGTCATTCAGCACGCACACGCCGCCGCTGGCGATTGCGCCCATCGCCAATTCCTCCTGGCCGGGGGTTCCCAGCTTGCGCACCAGCATGATGTCCAGCGGCGCGTGGATCATACGGGCGACCTCGAATCCCACCGGAACTCCGCCACGGGGCAGGGCGAGGAGGATCACGTCCGGGCGCTTTGCATATCCAGCCAGCGCCTGTCCCAGCAAGCGTCCAGCCTGGACCCGGTTTTCAAATGGCAGTTTCAAGGTGATTTTCTTGGGCATATGCATCGCATCGTTGTTGCTGTAAAACTTTAATGAATCATATGCCGATCTATTCAGATAATGAATACTTACAAATACGTATCTCATCGGTTTACAAACTGATATTACTGCTCATTTTATAAACTAAGCCCCCCTGAACTACATAACATGAGTTGCGAAATTCGTGCGTATGGAGCAGTATTAACTTTTATGCTTTTCAAGCACCGTCGACGATGAATGATGATCGGCCAAACCCGAAGGCGCGAAGGGATTTTCTGAAATTCGCCGGGATTACGGCAGTTGCCCTGGGGATCGCAAAAACACGCCCAGCAGGAGGCAGGAACGAAATGATCTCAGCCCAAAGCCTCTCATCTCAGGCAACTTTTGGCGATGCCCAAACGATTACACTGTTTCTTTGCGGCGATGTGATGACCGGCCGAGGTATCGACCAGGTATTGCCGTATCCTAGCAATCCGCAGATTTATGAACCTTATATGACCTCCGCCAAGGGCTATGTGAGGATCGCGGAAGAAGTTAACGGCCCGATTCCGAAGCCGGTTGACTTTACCTATATCTGGGGGGATGCGCTTGAAGAACTCCGGCACACTAATCCTGACGTCCGCATCATTAATCTTGAGACGGCGGTGACGGCCAGCCCGGAATTCTGGCCCGGCAAAGGCATCAATTATCGGATGCAGCCGAAGAACATCCCCTGCATTACTGCGGCGAAGATCGATTGCTGCGTTCTGTCCAACAATCATGTCCTGGATTGGGGTTATGCCGGGCTGAAAGAGACTTTAACTACGTTGACAGGTGCTAACCTCAAGACCGCAGGGGCGGGCCGAAACCTTTCAGAAGCCGAAGCGCCGGCGATTATCGAGGTGGCCGGGAAAGGACGCGTGCTGGTGTTCGGTTTCGGCGACGAAAGCAGCGGCATTCCGTGGTTGTGGGGCGCACGCA
>Ga0207975_100275_pt1 | contig 32161 bp, 34 predicted proteins | sample LakWasMe91_HOW11_2_FD_183913 | JGI IMG/M metagenome (GOLD analysis project Ga0207975, IMG submission 183913) | Freshwater sediment methanotrophic microbial communities from Lake Washington under simulated oxygen tension - Sediment Metagenome... | ecosystem: Environmental > Aquatic > Freshwater >...
CCGTGCCGCCCATGCGGGTGTAGAGCCAGCGCCCTCCTCCCACCACGCCCACGGTAAAGACCAGCGAAAACACCGCCGCAATGGCCAGCGCATGCAGCACCAGCGCGTCGGCATCGTCCCGCCGCCTTGCGCCCAGGGCGCGTGCAATGGCCGAAGCAATGCCGCCGCCCATGGCGCCCGCCGAGGTCATCTGCATCAGCATGACCACCGGAAACACCAGCGCCATGCCGGCCAGTGCATCGGTGCCCAGCTGGCCGACAAAGTAGGTCTCGATCAGCCCGACGCCCGCCTGCGCCAGCATCACCAGCACGTTGGGCGCGGCCAGCCGCAGCAAGGTGGGCGCAATGGGCGCCTCCAGCAGCATGCGGGTGCGCGGGTTGAGGGCCTCGGTCACATCAGGCCCCTGCCCCACCGGCTGCAGGCCGGCGTGGCACCACGATGCGCACGGTAGACAGCTGCAGCACATCGCCGTGCTGGTTGCGGGTTTCGCTGCGCACCGTGACCATGCCCCGGTCGGGCTTGGACTTGGAGGGCTGGATCTGCACCACCTCGCTCACCACATGCAGCACATCGGTGGAGCGTGTGGGCCGAGGCCAGCTCAGTTCGCCCCCCGCACCGATGATGCCGCCCGCAATCGGCAGCCCACTGGTCACTTGCAAGCGCATGGTCACGGCCGCCGTGTGCCAGCCGCTGGCGGCCAGACCGCCAAACAGCGTGTCACGTGCTGCGGCGTCGTCCAGGTGAAAGGGCTGCGGGTCGAACTGCGCGGCAAAGGTGGTGATCTGCGCTTCGTCCATGGCGTGTTCGCCGCTTTGGAACTGGTCGCCGACAGACAGGTCGTCCAGGTACATCGGGGACGTGGGGGCTGTCGAAACGTTGCTGGCGGGGGTCTGCGTCATGTCGATGGCTTTCGTGGAGAGAAGGTGGTGGGTCAGGCCGCCGTGGCGGCGGGGCGCGCCACGCGCGCTTCCCGGATCGGCAGGTTGACCAGCGCTGCGCCTACGGCCAGCACGATGTCGATGTACCAGACCCAGTCATAGCTGCCGGTGGCCTGGAACACGCTGCCGCCCAGGTAGGCACCCAGGAATCCGCCAATCTGGTGCGACAGCATCACGATGCCGAACAGCATGGCCATGTTGGCCGTGCCAAACATCTTGGCGACCAGTCCGGCTGTGGGGGGTACGGTGGACAAGAAGGTGATGCCCATGACGGCGGCGAAGACCAGCACCACGGCCGGCGTCTTGGGAGCAAACAGGAAAATCAGTACCGCCAGACCTCGCGTGGCGTACAGCAGCGACAGCAGCGACTTCATGCGCCAGCGCCCTACCGCCCACCCCATGGCCAGGCTGCCCACAATGTTGAACAGCCCGATCACCGCCAGCGACCAGCCCCCTACTTCGGGCGCCAACCCGCACGCTGCGATCACGCCGGGCAAGTGCGTGGCCAGGAACGCCACGTGAAAGCCGCACACCAGAAAGCCTGCCGCCAGATACCGGTAGCTCGGTGTGGCCAGGGCCTGGGCAATGGCCTCGCGCGCGGTCAATGCCTTCTGGCCGGATACCGCTGCAGCCTGTGCCGCCAGCGCGTTGGAGTTGCCCTTGAGCACCCACACCGCCGGCAGCGCCAGCAGCACCAGCACGCCCAGCCACTGCATCGCACTGGCCCAGCCCACGGCGGCGGTCAGGCTGATGGCGATGGGCGCCATCAAAAACTGCCCGAACGAGCCGCCCGCGTTGACGATGCCGCTGGCCAGCCCGCGCTTTTGAACAGGCACCAGCCGGGCAGTGGCCGCCATCAGCACAGACGGCCCAGCCATGCCTGCGCCGCCTGCGGCCAACACGCCAATCGCAAAAATCAACCCGGCCGTGGTGGTCATATACGGCGTGATGAAGGTGCCCAGCGCCACCAGCGCCACACCGATCAGGATCACACGACCCGTGCCGATGCGGTCGGCCACAGCCCCGGCAAACGGCTGGGTCAGCCCCCACCACAGTTGGCCAAACGCAAACGCCAGGCTGATGCTGCCGATGCCCAGGCCCGTGGAGGTGTTGAGTGCGGACAGGAACAGACCCATGGTCTGGCGCGTGCCCATGGTCAGTGCAAAGGCGCCTGCGGCCGCCAGCAGCACGAGCCACAGGGCCAGCGGTGCGGCGGGCTTGGTTGCCGTCGCCTGCGGGGTCTGGTTATTCGTCATGCGCAGTCTCCTGCACTGGCAGTGCAGCCAGCAGATCGAGCGAGTCGTCCACCAACGCGTGCAAGGCCATCACGCGTTCCACGCCCAGTGCCTCGTTCAGCGCCAGTTGTGCGGCCTTCCAGTGGCGTTGCGCTTCCGCGCGCTTGTCGCGGCCTGCGTCGGTGATGTGCACCAGGCGGCTGCGTGCGTCCGTACCCGCCTTCAGCGTCACCCAGCCGGCATCCACCAACGGGCGCAGATTGCGGGTCAGCGTGGACGCATCCATCTTCATCTCCGTGGCCAGATCACCGGGGCGAATCGGGCCCAGCTTGAGCACATGCGATAGCAGCGAATACTGCGTGGTCTTGAGTCCACATTTCGCCATTTCGGCGTCGTAGTGGTTGGCCACGCGGCGCATCAGTTGGCGCAGCTTGAAGTTGGTGCAGCCCTGCGGCAGCTCAGGGGCCAGGGTAGATGGGTTGGCTTGCATGGATTTGATTGTATCTGCAATAATTGCATATGCAACTCATGCATTTCAACCACGCCACCAACCGGGACACCCCATGACACAGCACAACCACCTTGAACACTGGCTGGCACAGGAGCGCGACATCCTGGCCACGCTGGATGCAGGCCCCGGCCCGGGCGTGGCCCGCCGCGAGCAGATCGCCCACCTGAACGGCCTGCAGCAGATGCAGGCCATGCTGCGCGGCGAACTGCCCTACGCTGCCATTGCCAAGACGCTGGACTTCCTGATCGTCGAAGTGGGAGAAGGTACGGCCATCTTCCAGGGCACACCCCGCGCAGAGCACCTGAACCCCATGGGCACGGTGCATGGCGGCTGGTTTGCCACCTTGCTCGACTCCGCCCTGGGCTGCTCCATCCACACGCGCATGGAGCCCGGGCGCGGCTACACCACGGCCGAGCTGGGCATCAACTTGGTCAAGGCCATCACGCCCAAGGTACAGCGCGTGCGCGCCGAGGGCCGGGTGATCCACAGTGGGCGCCAGCTGGCCACGGCCGAGGCGCGCCTGGTGGGGCCGGACGGCACGCTGTATGCCCACGCCACCACCACCTGCCTGGTTTTCGATCTGCCTGCACAATCGAAGGGATGAAATTCCTCCACACGATGCTGCGCGTTGGCAACCTTCAACGCTCGATTGATTTCTACACCCAGGTGCTGGGTATGCAACTGCTGCGCCAGTCCGAGAACCCCGAGTACAAATACTCGCTGGCCTTTCTGGGCTTCGAGGGCGGCAACCCCGGCCAGGCCGAGATCGAGTTGACCTACAACTGGGGCGTGGAAAGCTACGACATGGGCACGGCCTACGGCCACATCGCGTTGGGCGTGCCCGATGCGTATGCCGCGTGCGAAAAGATCAAGGCCTCGGGCGGCAACGTGACGCGCGAAGCAGGTCCGGTCAAGGGCGGCACCACGGTGATCGCGTTTGTGACCGACCCCGATGGCTACAAGATCGAGTTGATCCAGCGCGCCGAAGGCGCAGGCGGCCAGGGTCTGCGGTGATATTTACTATCAAATAGATAGCTGCTGGCGCATATTCCACTAGCGCATGCGGCCATTTGGCCCAAAAAACCCGGCAGCGCCGGGTTTTTTGTTGGAGAAGCAGGCGGCGCTTACAGGGCGCCCAGCGTCACTTCCACGCGGCGGGCTTCGGCGTTGCTGCCGGTCGCGGTGGTTTCTTCTGGCTTCTTCAGCTCCACCTTGTCTTCGGCCACGCCCAGGGCCTTGAGCGCTTCGGCCACGGCCACTGCGCGCTGCTTGGCCAGTTCTGCATTCAGTGCAGCGTCGCCCGTGGCATCGTGGAAGCCGGAAATGACGACCTTCTTGCCTTCAGCCACACCCTTGACCACGTCGGCCAGGGCTTCGTTGGCACCCGCGGCCAGTTCGGCCTTGGCGGTGGCAAAGTAGAACTTCACCACGCCGTTTTCAACGCGCACGCTGGCCACGTCTTCTTCCACGGCTACGGCGGGTGCTGCGGGCGTGTTGCTGCCCGCAACGGCAGCAGGCCGGACCGGTGCTTTGGCGCCCAGACGCTTGACCACCACGGTGCCCACCACCACGGAGATCACCAACGCAATCAGTGCAAACAGAAAACCGAGGGCAAAACGTTGTTGGCTATCGTCGTCAGAGCTGGACATGGAAGATCCCTGTAGTGATGAATAAAGTGGTTGGACGGCCAATGCAGGCGTTGCGAAAACAAGGCACCGGCCGCTTGCAGCAAAGCATTCGATTGTAGAGTGAAGGCATGACGAATCTGCCAGCCCCACTGCGAGACCCGGCGCCGATGCTGGAGCGTGCCCTCCAAGAATGGGGTGGCCATCAGGACCTGTGGATTTTCGGCTATGGGTCGCTCATCTGGCGGCCGGATTTTGACTATGCCGAGCGGCGCCCGGCCAAGGTCCACGGCTGGCACAGGGCGCTCAAGATGTGGAGCCGTATCAACCGCGGCACGCCCGAGTGCCCGGGACTGGTGTTCGGCATGCTGTCGGGCGGAAGCTGCCGGGGCATGGTGTTTCGCGTGGACAAGGTGCATGCGCAGCAGGTGATGATCAACCTGTGGCAACGCGAGATGGTCACCGCTGTCTACGACCCGCGCTGGCTGGTGTGCCACACGCCCCATGGCCCGGTGCGGGCGCTGGCCTTTACCCTGTCGCGCAAAAGTCCCAACCACACGGGCGAGCTGCCAGACTACGAATACTGCCGCATTTTCGAGCAGGCCTGTGGACGCTACGGCACCACCCGCGACTACGCCCAGGCCACCTACGACGAGTTGCGCAAGCACGGCATCCACGACAGGGCTTTGGCTCGGTTGATCGCGTTGGCCCAAAAAGAGGCATAGTGCACATTTTTCTGGACTCTCGCGTGGTGGCTTGCGAGACTGCGCCTTTGTATCGGGTTCAATCCCGCGTTCATTCATTCGCACCGAGGAGTTTGAGTCATGAATATTCGTTTTGCTTTTGCCCTGTCTTCCCTGGCTGTTGTGGCGCTGGCGGGCTGTGCCTCCCACCTGTCTGGCAACCGCGCTACCGCCAAGCTGGAGCCCACCCGGGGCAACACAGCCACTGGTACGGTGACGTTTGTACAGACCGGCGATGGTGTGCAGGTGTCGGGTGAAATTCGTGGACTCAAACCTGACGCAGAACACGGCTTTCATGTGCATGAAAAGGGCGACTGCTCCAGCGCCGACGGCATGAGCACCGGCGGACATTTCAACCCCACGGCCAAACCGCACGGATCCCACGGCGCGGGAGAACACCACACCGGTGATCTGCCCAGCCTCAAGGCCGACAAATACGGCGTCGCCGCATTCAGCTTTGTGTCGCGGTCCATCAGCGTGGGCGGCCCCACCACAGACATCGTCGGCAAGGGCCTGATCGTTCACCGCGACCCCGACGACTACAAGACCCAACCCACCGGTAACGCAGGTCCGCGCCTGGCTTGCGCGGTGATTGCTTCCAAATAAAGCGGAAGCGGCCTTCGCCGCTGCTACCCGCGCGCTGCCAGCAACTGCGCGGCGCGTTCCAGGTCTTGCACGGTGTCTATGTCGGTCACCGTGCCTTCGTCATCCACCTCCACCTGCCGTACCCTGCCCTGCTGCGCCTGCGCGCGCACCACGCTAGCGGCGCCCTGCTCGCCAGTCAGCGCCCGCAAGCTGGACAAGCATGCGGCCGAAAACCCCACAGGGTGACCGCGCTCGCCCTGGTACACCGGCATGACCACGGCGCAGTCCGGGTCCGCCAGCGCGGCGGCGATGGTGCGCAAGGTGTCGGGACGGATCAGCGGCAAATCCCCCGGCAACACCAGCCAACCGGGCGCCTGGGCCGTGGCGCGCACAGCTGCGGCGATCGAATCCCCCATGCCGGGGTGGCCTGCATCTTCCAGGTGCCAGGGCAGGCCGCTGGCGCGCACGGCATCGAGGGTGTGTTCCAGCACGGTCTTTGCTCCCAGGGGCGCGCGCAGCTTGTGCACCGCACCGCCGGACGCAGCAAAACGCTCTCCCCGGCCCGAGGCCAGCACCAGAACGACGGGGAGCAAAGGCGATACGAGCATGGGGTTCCGCTTGAACAGGTTGCTGGGCCATCAACTGTGGCGTGCAGCGGGCGCGATTCTAGTGCTGCGATGCCGGGCCAGCAGTCTTCAGAACGCGCCACTCGCCACCGTGAAATCCGCATGCTGCGCTGCCAGCCCGTGCAGCATGCTCACCAGCGGCCGCAGGTCATCACGCCGACTGTGCAACGCATAGCCGAGCGACCCCAGCGGCACAGGGCTGGGCAACACCTGCAACACATCCCTGGCGTGCAGGGCTTGCGCCCAGCCCTCGGGCAGCAGGCCAATGCCGCTGCCCTGTGCCAGCAAGCCCACGATGGCGCCCCAGTGGTTGCACATCAGTCGGCGCGCGGGGCGTGCATCGGCCTGTCGCAGCCAGTCGTCGATGAGGTGGGTCACCCCCGAGCCCTGCGGCAGGGTCACCAGCGGGTACGACTGCACGGCCTCGGCATCCATCTCGTGCAGGCCGTGCGCCACGCCCGGGCCAGCGCACCAGGCAAAGCGCGCATGCGCCAGCGGCACTGATGTCAGAGCGCTGCGGCTGGCGGGGCCGGCGATCACGGCCACATCCAGCTCGCCCTTGTCCAACCGCTCTGCCAGGGCAGCGCCCACATCCACGTGCACCGACACCTCCAGGGCCGGGTGCGCCGCCGCCAGGGCTTCCACCAGGCGCGGCAGCCAGGTGATCGCCGTCAGCTCGCCCACCCCCAGGCGGCAGGGGCCGCGCAGGCCGGTGGTGCTACCCATGTCCTGCTGCAAACGGTCTGCCTGCTGCAGCAATGCGCCCGCCAGGGGCAGCAGTCGCGTGCCCGACTCCGTCAAAGCCGCGCGGTGCCCGGCGCGGTCAAAGAGCACCTGACCCAGCGATGCCTCCAGTTCGGCGATCCGCTTGGACAGGGAGGACACCGACAGGTGCACCCGCTCCGCCGCCATGGCAAAGCTGCTGCAGGTGGCGGCCCAGTAGAAGGCTTCGAGCTGCTTAAGGGTCATGTCGTGAATGTATTTTCAACTTGGCGAACAAATCATTAGCAATAAATTCGCTTTCTTGATTATTACGGTTTCAGGACACTGCTTTCCAGCCCCCCCGTTTACCGTTGTCTGGAACCACGCCATGTCCACCCCCTCCACCGCGCCCCAACAGCCCGCCACCAATGCCTGGAGTGCCTTCAACGGAACGCATCGCAGTGGCCGCACGTCCCATCTGCTGTCGCTGGACGACTTTGAAGCCGCTGCCCGTCGCGTGCTACCCCGCCCTATCTTTGGCTACGTGGCCGGGGCGGGGGAAGACAACCTGGCCCTGGACGACAACCGCCAGGCGTTCCGAGAGATCGCCCTCGTCCCCCGCGTGCTCCGCAACGTGGCCCAACGCGACCAGGGCGTGACCCTGTTCGGCCAGCGCTATGCCAGCCCCTTCGGCATCGCGCCCATGGGCATAGCGGCGCTGTCGGCCTACCGGGGCGACATCGTTTTGGCCCGTGCGGCGGCAGCGGCGGGCATCCCGGCTGTGCAAAGCGGCAGCTCGCTCATCCGTCTGGAAGAAGTGATGGCCGCCGCCCCCGGCACCTGGTTCCAGGCCTACCTGCCCGGCACCCCCGAACGCATCGACGCCTTGCTGTGGCGCGTGATTGCGGCGGGCGTACAGACGCTGGTGGTGACGGTGGACATCCCCGTGGCGGGAAACCGCGAGAACAACATCCGCGCGGGCTTCTCCACCCCGCTGCGCCCCAGCCTTCGCCTGGCGTGGGACGGCCTGGTGCGCCCACGCTGGCTGGCAGGCACACTGCTGCGCACGCTGGCACACCACGGCATGCCGCATTTTGAAAACTCGTTTGCTGAGCGCGGCGCGCCCATCCTGTCCTCACGTGTACAGCGCGACTTTGCCGCGCGTGACCACTTTGACTGGAGCCACATCGCCCACATCCGCCGCCAGTGGCGCGGCCCGCTGGTCGTCAAGGGCATCCTCAGCCCGCAGGATGCCGCCCTCGCCCGCCAGCACGGGGTGGACGGCATCATCGTCAGCAACCACGGCGGTCGCCAGCTCGATGGCGCCGTGGCCCCGCTGCGAGTGCTGCCCGCCATTGCCGAGCAGGCTGGCAGCGGCATGACAGTGATGTTGGACGGCGGCATCCGCCGGGGCACCGACGTGATCAAGGCCCTGGCGCTGGGCGCGCAGGCAGTGTTTGTGGGGCGGCCCTTCAACTACGCAGCAGCAGTGGACGGCGAGGCAGGCGTTACAGCGGCCATCGATCTATTGCGCGCCGAGGTGGACCGCAACTTGGCAATGCTGGGCGCCACCTCCTGCGCAGCGCTGGGGCCAGAGCATCTCATGGACCGCCGAGCACCGTAGAGGACTGCGGCGCACGCTTCCCTGCGGGTGCCTGATCAAGCTGGGGAGCAAAGTGCAATCAGCCCAGTTTGAAATGAAGTGATGGCAGCGCCGCCGACGCTCCCCTGTCGATCACTTCAATATTGATAGCTGTCAGCGCTTACCTGTAAAGCGCTAATGGCACTTTTCTTTCAATAGGGTTGGTCTGCAGCGCCACGGACGGCCTCAGGCTGATTTCGAACTTTCACTCGACCACCATTGGCGGGCAGTTTTTGACCCGAACTGTTCCGTTTGCCGCGCACTCTGGAACTGCCATGGGTGGCCCTTCAGTTAAAGTCCTTGCCCCGCGGGCGATTTTTGGCCGCTTCTTGCACCCCGGTGACTGGGTTTGAAAACAAAATCTGCGACTTTGGGTGGCACCAGGGATCCTCTGAACAAATCACCGCGCCGTGCGCATCTGCGGACTCGTGCGGTCTGCCGCGTTGCAAATGCTCGCAATAGCTACGGCTAGTGCTGCGCTTTGCACCTTGCAGCCTATCCCGATCCACAGCGCACACTTACCGCTCGATTCATGCAGAGGATCCCCAGCTGATTCGGCCAAGCAAACTGCAACTCGCGGAGATAAAAAAATATGCTGTTAATCGATATTGCCGTCGAGCACACTTTGGTGTCCAAAAAGGATGGCGTTCGTCAGACTTTCTTGCTGCATCCTTTTACCGATACACAGCGCGATTCACTGGGCAAATTCGAGCTCGTCCGCGACGTCAGCCAGCCCGGACTCAAAGATGTGAAACGCTCCACCTTCGTATCGTTTCACCAATTGGCGGAGCTGTATGCAAAAGGCCTGCTCGAAGAATTCGGGTTTTCCGTTCGCATGTGTCCGGGTAAAGGCACCTACCCTGCCAAGCTTCCAGCCAAAAAGATACTGCCCACCAGCATCAAGCCCGGCTCTTCGTTCGATCTGGCGGTGCAAAAGGTGGATATTTCCAAAGCGGCCACGCGCGAATTGAAAACGGCCTTGCTTCGCGCCAGCGTCCAAATTTAAGCGTGACGGCGCTGATCGATAAAGGAGCCACTATGAACCCCCCCGTTGCGCATGCAGAACTGATTGCCACATTCAAGCGGGCCGAGGCAGATGCCGCCCACAAGTTCGGGCTGATCAAAGCGGCTGCCAATAAAGGCCCCAAGGCCATTCAAGCCGCCACCGAAACAGCGGCAAAGGCGGCAAAACGCAGGGACTCTTTTGCGAAAAAGCTGGGCGATCTGGGGGTGGACCTAAAGTATTGAACGCCACCAAGCACATGGCGCAACACCCACCATAGGCGACCGCGCACAACAGGCGATGATTGTCAAAACAATCTCCGCAATCTAAAAGCAGAATTGGCCACGGGTCCTGCCCCGATTTGCATGCTTTCCAAGCACGGCAATTGAAGCGTCTTCATTTTCCGGATTACAAAGGTGTTGAGAGAGATGGGAAACCGCTATGGCTGTGTTGCAGTCATTCAGTGACGGTAAACGAATGAGTACTATCGGCCAGAACCGGACGTAGAACTTGCTACCCAGAGGCTCTCTCGCGGGATTCGGGGTTGGCTTCGTATCTAAGCCATCCTGCAATCGCAGAGCCTCCTCCAATTCGATCTTTCGGATGTGTTCTGCCTTCGTTGACTGGCACTTCCGCGAAGTCAAAAGGACTCATCCCTTCGATGCAGGCCACATTGACTCCGTATTGGTCTGGCGATGAGCGACGCTGGTGGAAGGTGTAAATACCGCACCTTGAGCAGAAATAGTGCTTGGCCTCTCCCGTATTAAACGTGTACAGCGTGAGTGCTTCATTGCCATGTGTGACCTGAATATCGTCTAGGTCGGCCGATACCGCTACTGCCCCTCGCATCCGACAGTAGGAGCAGTTGCATCTACGGGCTGTTCTCAGGCCATCTCTTAAACGCAATGAAAACCGCACAGTACCGCAATGACATGCGGCTTCATACAAAGGCCGTTCTGGGAGATTGCTATCGGTCATTCCTCATTCTCACTTACAAAGTGCGCGTCGGGAGATGACTGTATGGGCCCAAAGCTGAAGCTCAATCCTCGCCGAATGCGCGCGTACAAGTAGTTCTCAACCACACGTCATCGGGCGGACCATTGAAACCAACTAGTGCATCAACGCCGCATCGGAGGCAGATGGCCGTTTGATTCTGGTTGTCTCCAACGCCCCATTCAATGATGGTATCGGGTGCATTGCAGTCATTTCTCTGCCGCTTGAAGTAGGCCGAAAGCTGCGCGCCAAAACACAGCCAGAGCAATGCGATGGTGGACACTGAACTGAAGCAGATGGATGGGGCATAAAAAAAGCGCCGGGCTCTCCCAAACCCGGCGCTCTCATTCCAACAAGCTTTATCAAGCCAGCTTGAACGGCAGCTCGCGTGGCGTCTTGCCTGTGATCTGCGCGATGGCATTGGCAAACGCCGGTGCCAGCGGTGGCAGGCCAGGTTCGCCCATGCCCTTCGGTGGATCGGCGCTGGGCACGATGTGCACGGTCACCTGCGGCATGTCGGTGATGCGGGGCACGGCGTAGTCGCCGAAGTTGCTCTGCTCCACCACACCGTCCTTGAGCGTGATGGCTGCGCCGGGCAGGCAGGTGCCCAGGCCCATCAGCGCGGCGCCTTGTACCTGGGCTTCCACGCTTTTGGGGTTGACCACCAGGTTGCAATGCACGCCGGCGGTGATGCTGTGCAGCTTGGGCGTGCCGTCTTTGACGGAGGCCTCGACCACATACGCCACCACCGACTCGAACGACTCGTGCACCGCCACGCCCCAGGCACGGCCAGTGGCCAGCTTATTCTTGCCGTAGCCCGACTGGGCGACGGCCAGCTGCAGCGCCGCCTTGTGGCGCGGGTGCTTGTCGCCCATCAGGGCCAGGCGGTAGGCCACGGGGTCCTGCTTGGTGGTGCGGGCCACTTCGTCGATCAGGGTCTCCATGGCGTAGGCCGTGTGGGTGGAACCCACGCTGCGCCACCACAGCACCGGCACGTTCACATCCGGGTGGTGCACCGACAGCTTCATGGGCACGTCGTACGGCTCTTTCATGCCCTCGATGGCCGTGGCGTCAATGCCGTTCTTGATCATGAAGGCCTCGAACGGCGAGCCCTTGGTGATGGACTGGCCGACGATGGTGTGGTCCCACGCCAGGATCTTGCCCTTGGCGTCAAAGCCGATCTCGGCGCGGTGCACGTGCATGGGGCGGTAGTAGCCGCCCTTGATGTCGTCTTCGCGGCTCCACAGCGTGCGCACTGGCGCGGTGATGCCGGCGGTGTGGGCCGCCTTGGCCACGCCGCAGGCCTCCACCACGTAGTCGCTGGTGGGGATGGCGCGGCGGCCAAAGCCGCCACCGGCCATCTGGGTGTGGACCTTGACGTTCTGCGGCTGCAGGCCCAGCGTCTTGGCGGCGGCCATCGCGTCCAGGCCGGGCATCTGGGTGCCCATCCACAGCTCCGCCTTGTCCCCGTCCAGCTTCACGGTGCAGTTCAGCGGCTCCATGGGCGCGTGCGCCAGGTACGGGAAGACGAACTCGGCACTGATCTTGTGGGGTGCGCCCGCCAGCGGTGCCATGTCGGCCTGCATAGCCACGTTGCCCGGCTTGGCAGCCAGTTCGCGGTACTGCGCCAGCAGCGCGGTGGTGTCGGGCTTGGTGACTGCGCTGGTGTCCCATTCCACCTTGAGGGCGTCGCGCCCTTGCTTGGCGGGCCAGTAGCCGTCGGCCACGATCGCAATGCCCTCGCCGCCCCGGTCGGTGGGCACGCGCAGCACGGCCTTCACGCCCTTGATGGCCTTGGCGGCGCTGTCGTCCAGCGACTTCACCTTGCCGCCAAACACGGGTGGGCGGGCCACCACGGCCGTCAGCATGCCCGGCAGGCGTACGTCAATGCCGTAGTCCTGCTGGCCGCTCGACTTGGCCTTGGCATCCAGGCGCCCGGTGGGCTTGCCGATCAGGCGGAACTGTTTGGGGTCCTTCAAGGTGACCTTTTCGGGCACGGGCTGCTTCATGGCGGCTTCGGCCAACTGGCCGTAGCCCAGTTTCTTGCCGCCGGGGCCGACCACAAAGCCGTTGCTGGTGCGCAGGGCCGACGCGTCCACTCCCCACTGCGCCGCAGCGGCCCCGACCAGCATGGCGCGGGTGCGCGCGCCCAGCTCGCGGTACTGGGTATACGAGTTCTTGATGGAGTTGGAGCCGCCCGTGAGGTGCATGCCGAACGCAGGGTCGGCATAGGCCGGGTTGGCGTCGCCGTGCACGCTGCGCACCTTGCTCCAGTCGGCATCCAGCTCCTCGGCCAGGATCATGGGCAGGCCGGTCTGCACGCCCTGGCCGAAGTCCAGCCGGTTGATGGTGACGGTGACGGTGCCATCGGCATCAATGCGCACAAAGGCCGAGGGCTGTTCGTGCGGCTTGAGGCCCGCAGGCGCCGCAGCCGCCGTGCCCTGCGCAGCAGACACCAGCGGAAACGCGCCCAGCGCAAAGCCCGAGGCCGCAGACACCTTGAGGAAGGTGCGGCGCGCCACGCCATCCGACGCATTCAACGCTTCCGAATTGATAGCGCCTTGCGCTTTATCCACTAGCGCTTGGAGGTGTTTTGGCATGAAATGCTGTGCCTGGCCCTGCAGGGCATGGGGTTCGAAGTGCATGGTGATCTCCTTCAATCAGGCCAGGGTCTTGGCAGCGTCGTGGATGGCGGCGCGGATGCGCACGTAGGTGCCGCAGCGGCACACGTTGCCGGCCATGGCAGCGTCGATGTCGGCGTCGGAGGGCTTCTTCTTGCCCTTGAGCAGCGCGGTGGCGCTCATGATCTGGCCGCTCTGGCAGTAGCCGCACTGGGCCACGTCGTGCTTGACCCAGGCGGCGTGAACGGCCTTGCCCACCTTGTCGTCGGCGGCAATGGCTTCAATGGTGGTGATCTTCTGGCCTGCCGCCGCCGAGATGGGCGTGATGCAGGACCGCACCGGCGCGCCGTTCAGGTGCACGGTGCACGCACCGCACAGCGCCTGGCCGCAGCCAAACTTGGTGCCGGTCATGCCCAGCGTATCGCGCAGGGCCCAGAGGATGGGGGTGGATTCGTCGGCATCCACGGCCGTGTCTTTGCCGTTGATATTGAGGGTGGGCATCGTGGGACTCCTTGGGATGAAGGTCAGCGCTCAAAAGCACAGCGCAATCGGTAGGGCGGCGCGGGCAGACATCAAGCCGCTTTGTTGTTTTAAGAGAATAACTATTCGATTAAACCGCATAATTCGAGTTTCTGCAGCGGCACGATTTACGCCTTGATGGCGTCCCAGCACAGGCCAAACGCCATTTGGTGCACAGCCTCGTCATCGGGCAGCACCTGGGTGCGGATCAGGTTGCCGGTCTCCCGCACCGAGCCCACCAGGCTGGCCGTGAGCAGCGGAATGGGCACGGCCTTGAGGATCTCCTGCTGCTGGCCTTCTTCCATCAGCGCAAAAAAGCCCGCCATCAGCCGGGTCGAAAATTCGCGGTTGCCCTGGGTGAACCAGGGCGAGTTGTAGTACTGCTCCTGGAACACCACCTCGGCGTATTGGTCCAGCCGATGGCGCAGCAGGTTGCCCCAGGCGCGGCGCACCCTTGCGCGATAGGGCATGCCAGGTTCTATCCCGTCCATGATGCGCGCGGCCGTCACGGTCTTGGCATCCTGGTACAGCTGGCTGATCAGTTCGTCCTTGGACGGGTAGTACACGTACAGCGTGCTTGTGGCCACGCCCGCTGCCCGGGCGATGTCGGCCAGGGTCAGGCCGCTCAGGCCCCGCTGGGCCACCAGTTCAAAGGTGGCCTGGGCAATGGCGCGCTGTTTTTCGTCGTCTTTGGGTTTCATCGGAACCAGGAATATAAGCGAACGCAGATTCGACTACTGCCAAAGCCCGCGCGCATGACTACGGCACCCTGCCCTAGCGCAAAGCGCCATGGTACGAGGGATGCACAATCGTGGCCATGACCACGAACTCCATCGCCGACCTCCGCAAGAGCTACGAGCGCGCCGAACTCAACGAAGACGCCTCGCACGCCGCCCCCCTGCAGCAGTTTGACCAGTGGCTCAAGGAAGCCATCAGTGCCGAAGTGCCCGAGCCCAACGCCATGACCCTGGCCACCGTGGGCAGCGACCTGCGACCCAGCACCCGCATCGTGCTCATCAAGGGCTATGACGAGCGCGGCATCGTCTGGTTTACCAACTACGACAGCCGCAAGGGCCGCCAGATTGCCGGTAACCCTTATGCCGCCCTGCAGTTCCACTGGGTGGAGTTGGAGCGTGTAGTGCGCATCGAAGGCGTGGTGGAGAAGGTCAGCGACGAAGAAAGCGACGAATACTTCCACAGCCGCCCGCTCGACTCCCGCATCGGCGCCTGGGCCAGCCCCCAAAGCCAGGTCATTTCAGGCCGGGGTGTGCTGGTGGCCAACGCGGCCAAGTACGGTGCGCAATTCATGCTGAAACCGCCCCGCCCGCCGCACTGGGGCGGCTACCGCCTCAAGCCCGACCAGTGGGAGTTCTGGCAGGGGCGCAAGAGCCGTCTGCATGACCGGCTGCGCTACCGGCTGGACGCGGGTGAATGGGTGCGGGAGCGGCTGGCGCCCTGACCTGAACCTGAGCCCTGGGCCGCTGGCTCAGCCCGCGACCCAGCGGGTGACCGCAACAATCACCACTGGCATCGTCACCAGCCCCAGCGCGGTAGACACCGCCACGCTGGCGGTCACCTCTTCTTCTGCCACGCGGTAGCGCTGGGAGAACAAGAAAACGTTGGCCCCCACGGGCAGCGATGCCGCCACGATCATCACGGCCAGCGGCATGCCCGACAGGCCCAGCGCCCAGCCCATGCTGGCCAGCACCAGCGGGTGCACCACACATTTCACCAGCGCAATGCGCAGCGCGGCCTTGAACTGGTGGCCGACCTTGGTGAATGCCAGCGTCACCCCCACCAGCAGCAGCGCAATCGGCCCCAGCGCCTGGCCCAGCAGCTGCAGGGGCTTGCCCACCACCTCGGGCACCACCAGCCCGGTCTGCGCAAACAGCAGGCCCGCAATGATGGGCAGCGGCACGGGGTGCACGATGCCGTTGCGGATGGCCTGCAGCACGGTGCGCCACATCGGCTGCTGCACCCCGCCCGGGCGCCCGGCATGTTCGCGCGCGGCCGCCAGCTCGAACACCACCGTGGCTGCAGTCAGCAGGATGAGCGAGTGCACCGAGATCAGCGTGAACAGCGTGACCAGCCCTGCCTCGCCAAACACCAGGCCCACCAGCGGCACGCCGATCATCAGCGTGTTGCTGAAGGTGTTGGCCAGCGCCCGCGCGGCGCCCAGCGTGTTGAAGCCCTGCACTGCCAGCGTGGCCGCGTAGACCACACCAAACGCCACAAAGTAGATGCCCACGGGGCCGAAGTTGAGGTCTTCCAGGTGCACCGTGCTCATGGTGCGAAACAGCAGCGCGGGCGTGAGCACCATGAACACGAGGTTGGCCAGGTCCTTGACGGATTCGGGACGAATCCAGCCACGCCGCCCCACATAAAAGCCAATGGCGATGAACAGGATGACGGGGATCAGCGAGGTGAAGACAGGAGAGTTCACGGAAAAAAGCGCGCCAGGTCGGCAAGGGTGGGCGCCGATTGTCTCCCATGATCCCTGCCGATTCGGCGTGGTGCGCTCGCCGCACAGCCATGATTTGCTACATATTCAATAGCTATCAGCGCATATTGCACCAGCGCTTGACACCGATTTCTTTCAAAACCTGTGGTCTGGGCCCGCTGGGGGCATATCCGCTGCGGCGCGCGGTGCGTCCGCCGACAGCAGGGCCAGCAGCCCTTGCAGACCATCCACCCGATGGTCAGCCAGCGGCCAAGGCTCGACACCCGGCCGCACGGTCTGGACGGTGGTAGCCCCCAGCGCGCGCCCGGCCGCCAGCTCGGACAAGGGGTTGTCGCCCACCACCAGCATCTGGCGGGGCGTGCAACCCTCGCGGGCCAGGATCTGTTCAAAGAGGGCCTGCTTGCCGTGCCCGGCACCAGTGGGTGGTGCGTCAATCGCGTCGATGAGCACCTGTTCAAACCAGGGGCGGATTCCCAGCGCATCGATCTTGCTGTCCTGCAGGCGCCGAAAGCCGCTGGTGACCAGGTAGCGCCGCAACGGAATGCGGGGCAGCAGGCCGATGTCGGCATAGCCTCGCAACGGCGCCTTCGCCTCCATCTGGCTGAACTGCTGCCACCCCGCCGCGCGCATGGCCGGCGTGAAATGGTGGCGCTCAGCCACCAGGTCGAACGCAGTGAACCAGCAAGCCTGCAGCGCCTGGTCCAGGGCCTGCGGGCTCAGCGCACCCTGGTTGGCTTGCCGCACGGCCTCGAATGCGGGCTCGAACAAGGGGCCCACCGCCCGCGCATCCATCAGGCAGTTGTCCAGGTCAAAAACAGCAACGGTGTAGTCCAGAGGCATGGCTCATCAAAAAGGGGTTAACAAAACGGTGTGGCGCATGCCGGGCGCATACCGGGCAAACGCGGCGCACCTTTGAACAGGTTCTTATCCGGCCACCACGGATACGCCATGGTCTGCCAGCGTCAGGCTGACCGGGGCCCCCACATCCAGCGGCAACTCCACCAGGGGCGACACCACAAAAATGGCGCCCAGGGCGCTGGCAAAGGTGTATTCCATGACGCTGCCCAGGTAGGTGCAGCGGGTGACCCGCGCGGCCAGGCCCGCCGATGTGGCCGGGCCAATCACCCAGGCCTCAGGCCGCACGGCGATCTTGACCGGGCCCGCGGGCAGTGCGGCGGGTGACGGCACACGCAGCGGGCCCAGTTGCGCGTACCCGGTGGCTGCATTGCTGCCCGGGCGGGGCGCGTGGTTCTGGGCTGCAAACAGCATGGCCTCGCCCATGAAGCCCGCCACAAACTCGGACGTGGGTTGCTCGTACAGCGCGCTGGGCGCGCCGCACTGGGCGATGGCGCCCCGGTCCATCACCACGATCTGGTCGCTGACGGCGAGCGCTTCGGACTGGTCGTGGGTGACATAGGCCACGGTGAGCTTCAGGCGCTGCTGCAGGGCCCGGATTTCCTCGCGCATGGAACGGCGCAGGCGGGCGTCCAGGTTGGACAGGGGTTCGTCAAACAGCAGCACGGCGGGCTCCAGCGCCAGCGCCCGCGCCAGCGCCACCCGCTGCTGCTGCCCGCCCGACAGCTCATGCGGCTTGCGCTGGTCCAGGCCGTGCAGGCCCACGGTGTCGAGCATGGCGCGGGCCTTTTCGCGCACCTGCTGACTGCCCAGGCCCGAAAGGTGTAAGCCGTAGACCACGTTGTCGATGACGTTCATGTGCGGAAACAGCGCGTAGTTCTGGAACACCAGGCTCACATTGCGCTGCGCCGGGCCGAGGGGGGTCACATCCTGCCCGTCGATAAAGATGCGGCCCGATGTGGGTGATTCGAGCCCGGCTATCAGGCGCAGCGTGGTCGTCTTGCCGCAGCCCGACGGCCCGAGGATGGTGGTGAGCGTGCCGCGCGGCACGCTGAAGCTGATGTGGTCCACCACCAGCGGAGCGTCGGGCGACGAGCCGTAGCGCTTGCTGACATCCCGGAACTCGATGCCATGCACGGTTGGTGTCTCAGAGGGCGGCGTCACGGGCATCTCATTCTTCCCAGGTCACGACGGCATCCACGCCGATGACCTGCCCCGCGTCCATGCGGTTGAACAGCGTGACCTGCGCGCCCATTGCCTCGGCAATCTGCCGGCAGATGGATAACCCCAGGCCCACCCCACCCTGCCCGGCCGAAAACGGCTGGAACAATCGCTGCCGCACAGCGTCGTCGATGCCGGGGCCCTCGTCCCACACCAGCACCTCGCGCCGCCCTGTGCTGTCGCGCAGCAGCACGCCCAGACGCCCATGGATGGGCGTGTGGTGGATGGCGTTGGCCAGCAGGTTGCGCATCAGCTCGCCCAGCAGCGCCGCGTCGCCGGGTGCCCACAGCGTGTCGGGGCCCTCCAGCGCAAAGTCGAGCCGTTTGGCCGCAATCAGCGGTGCCAGCTCCATCACGGCCTCGCGGGCAATCGCGTTCAGGTCCACGCTGGGCAGCTCGCCCATGCGCTTGAGCTGCTCCACCTTGCTCAGGCTGAGCAACTGGTTGGCCAGGCCCGAGGCGCGGTCCACGGTGTGCAGCATCTGCTGCAGCGCATCGCCCACCAGCATGTCGCCTGCCATGGCGGCCTGCAGCTGGGTGCGCAGTACGGCCATGGGGGTACGCAGCTGGTGGGTGGCATCGGCCAGAAAGCGCCGCTGCTCCTCGATCCAGCGGCTCTGGCTGTGTTGCAGCTCGGCAAAATGCTGCACGGCGGGCGCGAGTTCTGACGGGCCTTCGTAGATGCGCTCTGCCGTGACCGCAGCGTCGGTGCTCAGCGGCCGCATCAGCGACACATCGGCATGCCGCAGCCATCCCGACGCTGCCCGTGCCAGCAGCACCGCCACGGCGGTCATCGCCACGGCCAGCAGAAGCACCCACCACAGGCCCGAGCCGCCGCCCAGCAGGCTGCGCGCGCCGGGCAGGCGCTCGCCCAGCGGGCGTGCCACCTGGCGCACCACGGGCGCAGCTGCGGCTTTCCCCTCCTTCGCCACGGTGGGCTGGTACAGGGTCACGGCCACCCGCACCAGCCGGTCGCCCACCTGCGCCAGGTAGAAGTGCACGGCACCGGGGTCACGCACCACCTCGGTGGGAGGCACGCGCGGCAGATCGGGGCTGCCAGCCAGGCGTTCGCCGTCCAGATTGCTCTCGCGGTACCAGACACCGGGCGCTGGTTGGGCAGGCAGGGATGCGGCAGGCTCTGCTGACAGATCTGCGGGCCAGTGCGCCAGCGCCTGGCGCAGGGCCTCGTCCTGCGCAGTGGCGTCATGCTGCGCCTGATAGGTCCATTGCACCACGCAGATCACGGCCACCAGCCCCCACAGCGGCACCAGCCAGCCCACCAGCAGCACCCGCTGCAATGAGCCGCCCCGCGGCCGCCAGGGCCGCCGCTGCCACCACCTCAGCGTCACCGGGCCACCCCGCCCTTATCGGACTTGTCGGCTTTGTCCGTCTTGTGGGCGGCCATGCTGTCGGCGTCGCACAGCAGGTAACCCACGCCGCGCAAGGTCACGATCTCGGCGTTGGTGCCCACCAGCTTCTTGCGCAGCCGGTGCACCACCACTTCCACCGCATCGGCTTGCACCTGCTCGTCCGTGTTGGCAAACACCTGGGTGCGCAGCTCTTCCTTGCTGACCACCCGATCCACGCGCGACATCAGCAGCCGCAGCAGTTCGGACTCCCGCTGCGACAACTCCAGCGGCAAGGCATCGTTGTAGAACACGCCACTGCCCGGCTCGCGGTAAAGAGCGCCGCAGCGCAACTGCCCGTCGCGCCCCACGCGGCGCGTGAGGGCTCGCAGCCGCGCCACCAGTTCGTCCAGGTCAAACGGCTTGGCCAGGTAGTCATCGGCCCCGGCCTCCAGCCCCGCCACCCGGTCCGTGACGGCCGCGCGGGCCGTCAATGCCAGCACCGGCGTGGTGCTGCCGCCATCGCGCAGGCGCCGCAGCACCTCCAGCCCGTCCAGGCCCGGCAGCGACAGGTCGAGCGTGATCACGTCAAACGCGGTGCGCCGCGCAGCCGCCAGGGCCTCCTTGCCATCGGCGCAGCACAACACCTCGAACCCACGGGCCACCAGACTGCGGCTCAGGGCCCCGGCCAGATCAAAATCGTCTTCGACCAACAGCAGTTTCATCCCCCGATCATGCCGCCTGTGGCGGGCTGGGGCCACTGTGCTTCTACGGACAGGCGATGAAAGCGAAGCGAAAGGCGGTGCACGCCCCTCCACGGCTGTGCCGCTGTACAGTAATGCGCAGTATTTTCGAAACCGCCTCCATGAGATACCTCCGCAACCAGACAGCGCTGCCAGGCCTTCATCAAAGGACCTTGCAGCTGGTGGCAACCGCACTGGCCCTGTGCACGGTGCTGCCGGCCCAGGCCTCGCAGTCCCTGCGCTGCAATGGATCGCTGGTGGGCAAAGGCGACTCTCCCGTGACGCTGCTGCAGAAATGTGGTGATCCCATCTACCGCCAGGGCGTGTGCGTTTCCATGCTGCAGCTGGGCTGGGTGGTGACGCCCTACCGCCCGGGCGGTCCCGCAGCAGTGCTGGCCAACCAGTGTGTGCCCATGGAAGAGTGGACGTACGACCGGGGGCCGGGCACCTTCCTGGGGGTAGTTCGCATCTACAACGGCACGATCGAATCCGTGCGCGACGGCGATCGCAGCAGGTAGCGGGGCCCGCTGGTCCGCCTGTCCCCTCAGGAAGCCGCGGCGATGACGATGCTGGATTCGTCAAAAACCGCCGTGGCTTGCTGGCCCGCTCGAACCTTGGCTCCTTCAGCGGCAAAGCCCACCAGCTGGATGCCGCTGGGCAGCTGCAGCACCACCTCGGGGGCGGCGCCGCGAGCGACGCTCCGCACCACCCCGGCCATGGCATTGCCTGCGGGACTGCCAGTGGCAGGGGCCACCTGAACCGCCGTCGCCTTGCACAGCGCCAGCACACCAGCCCCTGCCTTCAAACCCAGCAACTGGGCGCTGACCCGCGTGATGGACGCATGCAGCGCCTGCCCATCCGCCAGCAGCAGCTGCACACGCACCAGCCCTCCCACTGCCCGCACCTTGCCCACGGTGCAAGGAAACTGGTTGCGCATGCTGGTGCGCAGCGCCAGTGCGGCGCGGCCGGTCGCTGCGTCGTCGTCGCTCTTCAATCGGCCCAGCACCTGTTGGCGTGCATGCGCCAGCGCATGGGCCGCCTGCAGTACCCGCTGGCCGGCTGGGGTGAGCGCGGCCCCGCCGCCGCCGCTGCCGCCCACCACCTTCTCCACCAGCGGCACCCCGGCCAGGTTGGTCAGCGTCTCCAGTGCCTGCCAGGCGGCCTTGTAGCTCACGCCCGCGCCCCGCGCCGCCTCGGAAATGGAGCCCACCTCGCCGATGCGGCGCAGGATGTCGATGCGCTTGTCCGTGGCCTCGTGGCCCAGCACCTCGGCCAGTGGCAGTGAAGAATTGCTCATGCGGGCATGTTAACTGGGTGGTACAGACGCTTGAGGCATCGCTGTTCATCAATGGAATAGCGCAGTGGCTGACATGCTACAGTCCCGCTATTCCAATGAAGAATAGCGAGCTTGTCGTGAAGCGTTTCCTGTTGTCTCTGGCCGCCTCGTTGGCGATGGCGGTTTCGGCCCAAGCGGGAGAGGTGTCGGTGGCCGTGGCCGCCAACTTCACAGCCCCGATGCAAAAGATTGCCCGCCTGTTCGAGCAGGACACCGGCCACAAAGCCACGCTGGCTTTTGGCTCCACCGGGCGGTTCTATGCGCAGATCAAGAACGGTGCGCCGTTTGACCTGCTGCTGTCCGCCGATGATGAAACCCCGGCCAGGCTCGCCAAGGAAGGCCTGGCGGTCGATGCCAGCCGTTTCACCTACGCCGTTGGCAAGCTGGCCCTTTGGAGCAAGCAGCCCAGCCTGGTAGATGCACAGGGCCAGGTGCTCCAATCCGGCACCTTCGACAAGATCGCGCTGGCCGACCCCAAGCTCGCCCCTTACGGAGCCGCCGCAGTGGAGGTATTGACCCATCTGGGCGTGCTGAACAGCTTGCGGCCCAAGTTTGTGCAGGGTGAGAACATTGCCCAGACCCACCAGTTCGTTGCCACCCAGAATGCCCAGCTTGGCTTTGTCGCCCTGTCGCAGGTGATGGCCGATGGCCGCCTGGTGGAGGGCTCGGTGTGGGCCGTCCCTGCAGCGCTCTACACACCGCTGCGCCAGGACGCCGTGCTGCTGACCAAGGGCCAGGGCAACGCCGCAGCGGCGGCATTGCTGCAATACCTAAAGGGCGACAAGGCGCGCGCGGTCATCCGCGGCTTTGGCTACGAGCACTGAGATACTCACACCCCATCCACGCCACCGCCCTTTTCCTTTATGCCCCTGGGCCCTGAAGCACTGCAAGCCATCTGGCTGACCCTGCAGCTTGCCACCCTCACCACGCTAGTGCTGCTGTTGATCGCCACGCCACTGGCTTGGTGGCTGTCGCAAACCGAGTCGTGGTGGAAGGGACCCGTGGGCGCCTTTGTGACCCTGCCGCTGGTGCTGCCGCCCTCGGTGCTCGGCTTTTACCTGCTGGTGGCCATGGGGCCCGCCGGGCCGCTGGGGCAGTTGACGCAGGCCATGGGCTGGGGCCTGCTGTCGTTCACCTTCATGGGCTTGGTGATCGGGTCGGTGGTGTTCTCCATGCCGTTTGCGGTGCAGCCGCTGCAGCATGCCTTCGAGTCGATGGGTCGCCGCCCGATGGAGGTGGCCGCCACCTTGCGGGCCAGCCCGGTGGATGCGTTTTTTACCGTGGCCCTGCCGCAGGCCCGCACCGGCCTGCTCACCGCTGCCATCCTGAGTTTTGCCCACACGGTGGGCGAGTTTGGCGTGGTGCTGATGATTGGCGGCAACATCCCGGGCAAGACACGGGTGGTCTCGACCCAGATCTATGGCCATGTGGAGGCCATGGAATACGCCCAGGCGCACTGGCTGGCGGGCGGCATGGTGCTGTTCTCCTTCGTGGTGCTGCTGTGCCTGGCGCTGCTCAAGAACCGTGGTTCGCGGGTGCTGCCATGAGTGCGCCCGGCGACCTGCGCATCCGGCTCACGCTGCCGCGTGCCGACTTTGCGTTGAATGTGGACCTGCACCTGCCCGGCAGCGGTATCACGGTGTTGTTCGGCGCATCGGGCTCGGGCAAGACCAGCGTGCTGCGCTGTGTGGCGGGGCTGGAGCGCGCACGCCCTGGCCTGGTGGCCGTGGACGGCGAGGTGTGGCAAGACGATGCCGCCCAGGTGTTTTTGCCCACACACCGGCGGGCGCTTGGTTATGTGTTTCAGGAGGCCAGCCTGTTCGAGCACCTGGACGTGCTGGGCAACCTGCGGTATGGCCTCAAGCGCGCCCGGTCTGCGCAGGCCGAGGCCACGCTGCAGGCTGCCATCGAGCTGCTGGGCATCAGCCGCCTGCTGCAACGCCGGCCGGGTCAGCTGTCGGGCGGCGAGCGCCAGCGGGTGGCCATTGCCCGTGCCCTGGCAACCTCCCCCCGCCTGCTGCTGCTGGACGAACCCATGGCCGCCCTTGACCTGGCGCGGCGCCAGGAGATCCTGCCCTGGCTGGAGCGCCTGCGCGACGAGCTGCACATCCCCATGCTGTATGTCACGCACTCTGCCGACGAACTGGCACGGCTGGCCGACCACCTGGTGGTGCTGGATGGCGGTCAGGTCAAGGCCGCCGGGCCGGTGGACCAGGTGCTGTCGTCGGTGCACCTGCCCATGGTGCTGGGCGACGACGCGGGCGCGTTGCTGCGCGGTCAGGTGCTGGAGCGGGACACTACTTGGCACCTGGCGTGCGTGGGCTTTGCGGGCGGCGCCATGTGGCTGCGCGACAGCGGCCTGCCTGTGGGTCAGACAGTGCGGCTGCGGGTGCTGGCCCGCGACGTGAGCCTGACGGTGCAGGAGCCCATGCAGACCAGCATCCAGAACCACCTGCCCTGCGTGATCGACTCCATAGCACCCGACGTACACCCTTCGCAAGCGCTGGTGCGGCTGCGCTGTGGCGAGTCATTTTTGCTGGCGCGGGTCACCCACCGGTCCTTGCACGCGCTGGGCGTGGCGCCCGGCAGCGCGGTGTGGGCCCAGGTCAAATCGGTGGCGATTGTTCCTTGAGGCGCCCACCTGCGGCCCTGCAGCCCGGATCCGCACGCCCTCGCCGGGCGTGGCCACGACGCCCTATGGGGCCACGCACACGCCCAATGACTGACTTTTGGCCTGGTACATGGCGGTGTCTGCCGCGCGCAGGTAGTCGTCGACCGTTGCCAGCCTGGATGCGCTGGTGGCCAAGCCAACACTCGCGCCACTGATCACGGTGTGTTCGCCGATCACATAGGGTGCGGCAAGGGCGGCGGCGATCTGCTCTGCCCGTTGGCTGGCTTCAGCGGGGTCAATGGACTCCAGCAGCACATTGAACTCGTCGCCACTCATGCGGGCGACCAGATCCACCGCCCGCACGCAGGATTCGAGCCGCCGCGCCACCTGCTGCAATAGCTGGTCGCCCACATGGTGTCCGTAGCAGTCATTGACCGCCTTGAACCCGTTGAGGTCCAGCAGCAGCACGGCGAACATGGTGGCCCCACTGCGCGTGGGCACCTCATCCCCGTTAACCCCGTCGCCTTGGTGCAGCGTTATCAGTTGTGCAAGGCGGTCGCGGAACAATGGCCGACCAGGCAAGTTGGTCAGCGCATCGTAGGAGCTGCCACGCTCGGCCAGATCGCTCAACGAGCCCGCCATGCGCACCGCAACGCCGTCTTCAAACTCGGCGAGCCCGCGCCAATTGACCCATACCAGCCGCCCCGCTCCGTGGAACGCGCGGAAGTCCACCGAAAATTTCGCGCTGTTTCCGGACAGGTGCCTGCTGTAGGCCTCCTGTACGCGAGCGCGATCCTCGCGGTCGATGAGTTGCTCCAGAAAGCGCCAGCCGCCCTCGTACACATGATCGCGGCTCCCCAGCCCGACGATCTGGAGAAAGCGCCCCGACACATGCAGGGTGTCCGTGCGCAAGTCCCAATACCAGATGCCGTCATTGGAGCCGCGCGTCGCCAGCGAATAGCGGTTTTCGGAGCGCACCAAATCGATTTCGGTGTTCTTCTGCTGGGTGACGTCGATCATCAGGCCGATCATGCGGTTCGGCCGACCCGGCTCGACCACCGCGCGGCACAGGTCACGTACCCACACGACCTTGCCCGACTTGGCAATCAGCCGGTAGCTCATCTCGTAGGCATGGCTGTGCGTGGCGTTGTAGGCGGCATCGTCGATCACCAAGGCCTCCTCCAGATCATCGGGATGCACATGCGCCCTCCAGAAGCCCGGGTCAGCCCGCCACTCCTCGACGGAGTAGCCGAACAAGCGTTCGACCTGTGGGCTCAGAAAGGTATTGCCCACCCCGATTTCAGCCTCCCACACCACGCCATCAATGGTTTCCAGCAAGCGCAGAAAACGCTGGCGAATTTCCACCAGCACCTGCTCGGTGACCTCGGTGATCTCGATCAGGACACCCTGGCGGCTGATCACCCGCTCTGCCGCATCCGTCTCCGGGTGGAACTGCAGACGCACCCAGCGGTAGTCCGCGTCGGCAAAGCGCAAGCGGAACACCGGCATGCCCGAGCGCATGGTGCCGATGTCGTCGGGATGCACGAACTCCAGCAAAGACCTGCCAAGCGCCGCTGCCACCGAGTGGCCGGTGAGCTTGTGCCACGCCGGGTTCAGGTACGTGATCTCCCACAGCGCATCGGTCTGCACCACCGCCTCGGGAAGCAGTTGCAACAGGTTTGCGGACGGCGTGGGGGTGATGGGCATGCAGGGCTATTGCAAATGGATCAGATTCATGCAGGGCAGCGCCGAACAAGTCCTTCGCGCGTCGCGCAACCCGGCGTTGGGCGGCCTGCTGCGGTGCCAATCCCATTTCCGAAGCGGGTGCGCGCCATCACCGGGACTGAGGCAGCGTCGCCTTGACGGATCGAAAAATCAACCACGTCAAAGCGAGTATGGCATGCATCCAAGTCACCTTTGGACTCGGTGGATTGGGTGGTTTGGGGCCGGGAGGTGGGCGAGCCAGCAACGCTCTCCCCCGCCGCTGGCTCGCTGACATCGCGACGGCATCACCCGTCAGAACGCCACCTTCACCCCCACCGTCAGGTTGCGCCCCATCAGCGGCGCTGCGTTCTTGATGAACGAGGTGTGCGCGTACGCCAGGCGGTCCGTCAGGTTGTTGGCCTTCAGGTACACCTGCCAGGGCGTGCCGCTGCTGAACTGGCTGTTGTAGCTCACGCCCAGGTTCAGCATGCCGTAGCCGGGCGTGGCGGTTTCAAAGTCGGCCACGCGGTTCTGGCGGGCCACCTGCACCCATTCCACCTGGCCTTCCCAGGCCTGCCAGTTGGCGTCCAGCCGCACACCGGCGCGGGTGGCCGGGATGCGTGGCAGCAATCCACCACCGTCCAGCCTGGCGCGCACGGTGTCGCCAAACAGGGTGATGCCCAGATTGCGTGTGAGGCGCTGGCGCACCTGGCCTTCGATGCCGGTGAAGGTGGCGTCGGCCTGGCTGTACTGCAGCAGTTGCAGGCCGTCTAGCTCGTCCAAGGTGCGGCCATAGATGTAGTTCTGGATGCGGTTGCGGAACACGCTCACGCCGAAGGTGGTGTCGCCGCTGGTCTTCTTCAGGCTCACATCGATGTTCTGCGAGATTTCGGAGCGCAGGTCGGCATTGCCCCGTTCGTACGTGCTGGTGGCCATGTGCAGGCCCTGGGCGTACAGCTCTTCGGCCGACGGGGCGCGGCTGGCGCGGGTGAAAGAGGTGCCCACCTGGTAGCCCGGCGTGAACTTCCACACCGCGCCCAGCGACGCCGAGGTGCCGTTGTGGCTGCGCTCGATGCCGCTGGTCTGGGCCTCGGCCGTCTGGCGGTCGTGGCGCAGGGCGGCTTCAAAGCGCCAGTCGCGCCAAAGGTACTCCTCCAGCACGAAAAGGCCCGTCTTGCGGGTCACAGTGGGCTGCACATAGGCCTCCTCGCCCTCGGCGCTGAACTTGCGCTGCGAGGTCTGCAGGCCGATCACGCCCTTGAAGCCCCCGATGGGCTCGTGCTGCAGCTCGACGCGCGTGTCGTAGGCCTTGTTCTTGAAGGTGGTGCTGATGGCGCCGTCTTCGACCTCGTCGTGTTTGTAGTCGGTGACACCCGCGCGCAGCCGCAGGGCCGAGAAGCCCGCAAACGGGTTGCGCAGCTCGCCCCGCACGTCAAAGCGCTCGCTGCGCAGGTCCACCACCGGCACATCGCCTGCGGCGGCGTCGTGGTCATGGCCGTCGGCTTCGTCGTCCGCGTGGGCGCCGCAGTGCAGGTGGTCGCCATGGGTGTGGCAGCCGTCAAAGCTGTGGTTGTGGCCGGGCAGACCGTACTTGGCGGTCTGGCGGGTGTAGGCCGCACCCAGGTAGCCCTGGTCGCCCACCCACGACAGGCCCACGCTGCCAGTGTCCGTGCGGTTGAAGCTGCCCAGCACCTTGCTGCCGCCCGACCAGCCCTTGCCCACGCGGTAGTCGCCCGCATCCCGCGCCACGCCTTCCACATGCACGGCCAGATTGCCCGCCCCGCCCGTCAGCGAAAAGGCCCCGACGCCCTCGCCCGCCCCCGAGTTGGCGCGCAGCTCGGCGCTGCCTTCGTAACCCTTTTGCGGGATGGCGGTGGGCACCTTGCCGTCCAGCACGTTGACCACGCCGCCCACGGCGCCGTTGCCATAGACCAGGGCCGAGGGGCCACGCAGCACCTCGATCTGCGTGGCCAGCAGCGGCTCGGACACCACGGCGTGGTCGGGGCTGATGGTGGAGGCGTCGTGCAGCTCGGCGCCGTCGCTCAGCACCTTGACGCGCGGGCCGTCCATGCCGCGGATGATGGGCCGGCTGGCGCCCGCACCAAAGTGGCTGCTGGTGATGCCGGGCTCGCTGTTCAGCGTTTCGCCCAGCGTGGCCTCGCGGCGGCGCACCAGTTCATCCCCTTCCAGCACGGTGGCGGGTGTGGTCATGTCGCTGGCGCCCAGCTGCAGGCCGCTGGCCGACACGGTGACAGCGGGCAGACTGGGTGCAGCGTCAGCCGCCGCAGCGGGCGCGGGTGCAGTCTGCGCCTGGGTGGCAACGCTGGTGCCAGACAGCGCAAGCAGGGTCGCCAGGGCCACAGGGTGGAGCGCCGGGCGTGCACGGCGGGAAGCAAAGCGGTGGGTAGAAAAGGTGTGGGTCATGGTGGTGGCCTGCAACAAGGCATGCGCGGCGCTGGCGGTGCCAACGCGCCTGCGCATGCCGACCCGCGCCCGGGGCGCGGGTTGATGAATAAAAACCGCTGCAAGCGCCAGTGAAATATGCGCTAGCAGCTATGAAAACAGGAGTAATGATGGGCGGCGCGCCGTGGTACGGCCGCTGGCAGCCGCCAAATCGGCCTGCATACAGCGGCTTGCATACCGCGCCCTGCGCCAGCAGGCACAACACCGCCGCGTTGCCCTGCAAGGCACACAGCGGGGACGCCGGCTGAGAAGGTGGGGCTGGAGGTGCGCTGCGCGTCAGGCGACCGGTGGGCCGCGCGCATGGAACAGCGCAATGTGGGGTGTGCTCGCCCGCCCTGCCGCATGCACGGCCGGCGGCAGCGGCGCATCGGCCGCAGGCAGCGCCAGCGGGGCGGCATGCAGTGCGTCGCCCAGCGCCAGCTGGTCGAGCAACAGGCAGTCCACTGGCGCGTGGTGGGCCAGCAGATAGGGGAGCCACAGACCGTGGCCGGGTGTGGCAGCGGGCCGCGCAGTGGGGGCCGGGTCCCACGCCGGCTGCCCGGGCAACGAAGAGGGCGCGGCCAGCAGCCCGGCATGCGCCTGGTCCAGCGCGCCGCCGTGCACCACCTGGTGCAGCCGCCCCAGCGTGGGCACCACCACCAATGCCAGCAGCAGCCACGCCAATGCCACGCGCCGCACCGCTGCGCCGCGCAGGGCGGCGGACGGCAGGTGCAAAGGGCGAAGGAAGGCGCGGGTCACGTCAGGCAAAAAGGGAAAGGATTGCGGCAGAGGCTGCAGCGGCAAAAGCCGTGGATTATTTCACCGGCACCGCGTCCACCACGCGGTAGTACAGGCCATATTGATCATTGGGGAGCACGGTGAACTTGCCTTCCACCACCACGGGCTCCAGCGAATAGCGCACGGGTGTCTTGGCCTTGACCTCGACCATGCTCTCGGGCCCGCCCGGCGTGCAGAACGAGCAGGTCAGCGGCACGGAGGTGAGGATGAAGTGCGTCTGCGTCGGCTTGGCGTCCAGCGGCACCATGAAGCCCTGGATGCGCTGCGTGGTCTTGTCCATGCCCTTCTGGGCGTCGTTGAACACGGGCAGGATGCCGTCTTTGGTGGTCTTCTTGTTCAGGTCGGTCAGCACCGACCAGGGCACCACGTCGTTGCGCCGGGGCAGCGGGGCAATCGGACTGTTGGGGCTGTGATACCCCGCACCCGACCCCGCTGGCACCGCAGTGCCCGCCCCCGCAGGCAGGGGCGACGACAGCACCGGTGCTGCGGCCGCGCCTTCTTTGGCGCGCTCAAAAGCGCCCGGCGCGGGCTTGGTGGCACCGCCTTGCTGCGCATGTGCACCGCCTGCCACTGCCAACGCGGCGGCAATACAAGCCAGGCGAGCCATCTGGCCGGTGACGGGCAAGGGGTTCAAGGTGCGGGGCATGGCGGGGACTCCGGGCGAACAAGCTTCAAGACAAACAGGCGATCAGTGCGCATGCTTCATGCCGCAGTATTTTCCGATGGCCAGGTTCCGGCATGCCGCCTGCAAATCTTTCTGGCACTGGTCGTGGCCCTTGCCGGATTCCAGGCACTTCGCAGCCGCCTCGTGCGCGGCCGCCATCGCACGGTGGCGGGCGATGTCTTCGTGGGTGTCCTTGTCGTTGTGGACTTGGGCGTGGGCCAGCGCACCAACGAGGAGCATGGGGGCCAGGGCAAGCGCGGAGATCAGGTGCTTCATGGTGGGTCCTTCCAGGTGATTCAGAGAATTGGGTTAAACAAAAACGGGGGTGTTCAACGGGACGGTCATGGCTGGCTGAGCAAGTCGGCCACATCGGTCCGGTAGGCCTGCATCGCCGGCAGCAGCGCCGCCACCGCCGCCACGCCTGCGGCCAACAGCGGCACACCGGCTTCGGCGGACAGCCAGATCCAGCCCGTCACCGGCAGCAACCCTTGCGCCTGCAAAGCCCAGCCCAAGGCCTGCGCCAGGCCGTGGCCCAGCAGCAGCCCCAGCATGGACGCGAGCGCGGCCAGCCACAGCGCCTCCCACAGCACCAGCCCGGCCACGCGGCCCGGGGGTGCGCCCAGCATGCGCAGCATGGCCAGGTCAGCGCGGCGCTCGCGCACGGCATTCCACAAGGCGATGAACACACTGAGAGCTGCCACGGCCAGCAGCACGCCGCCAAAGGCCCGCAACACGTCGGCGCCCACGCCCAGCAGGCGCAGCAGGCGCGTGACCTCGATGGCAGGCGCCGCCGCCTGCATTGAGGTGCCGCCGTTGATCAGGCGCGGCAGCGTGATGGCCGCCATGGGCGTGCGATAGTGCACCAGCGCCACAGTCACCTCGCGCTCTTCCTTCAGAATTTCCAGGTCTTCGGCATCGTTGGCCGTGGCGGTCTCGTGCACCATCCAGACGGATTCGGTGCTGGTCAGGATCAGCCGGTCCAGCACACAGCCGCAGGGCGCGAGCACGCCGCTCACGCGATAGGGGTGGTCGCCGTGCGCATGCCCTCCTCCATCCAGGCCATGGCTGCCGATGAAGGTGGCGCCGACCAGCGGCGCACCTGCGTGGCTGGCCTTGACAATGCCGCGCGCCACGCTGGCGCCCAGCACCGCGTCCATGGGCTGCTGCCACAGCGCGCCTTCGGCCAGCGTGGCCGCGTAGTGCGTGATGTAGTCCGGCGTGGTGCCCACGATGCGGAAGCCCTGGTAGCTGTCACCCAGGCTGAGCGGGATGACCTGCGCCACCAGTGGGTTCTTCTGCAGCGTCTGCACCTCTTGCAGGGGGATGTTGCCCGTGGGCACGTCGATGTGGAACACGCCCGCCAGGATCAGCTGCAACGGGCTGCCCTTGGCGCCCACCACCAGGTCGATGCCACTCAGGTCGCGCTCAAACGCCTTGTCGAGCTGTGTGGCCACCAGCAGCACCAAAGTGATGGCGGCCAGGCCCAGCGTGAGCACCAGCAGGTTGAGCACGGCGGCCAGCGGGCGGGACCACAGGTAGCGCCAGGACAGGCGGGCGAGTTTGAATACTCCTGAATTCATAGCTGCTCAGGCATATTCAACCGGCGCTCCGTGCCGATTTCATTCAAATTGAGGGTCTGGACACCCGCCAGGGCGGACACCACACGCTGGTCATGCGTGGCAATCACCAGGCTGGCATCGCAGGCAGCGGCGCTGTGCTGCAGGAGGGCCAATGCGTCGGCCGCCGCCTCGTCGTCCAGACTGGCCGTGGGCTCATCAGCCAGTAGCACCTGCGGCGCCAAGAGGACGGCCCGCGCCAGCGCCACGCGCTGCGCCTGCCCGCCGGAGAGCTGGTGCGGCTTGCGGGCGGCCAGCTCGGCCACCCCCACTTGGGTGAGTGCGCGGTGAATGGCCGCATCGTCACGCGGCAGCCCGGCTGCAAAGTACGCCAGCGCCAGGTTGTCCGCCACGGTGAGTGCGCTGCTGAGGTACAGCTTCTGCGGCAGAAAGCCGATGTTGCGCGCGCGCCAGGCATCGATCTCGGCCCCGCGCTGAGTGCCCAGCTGGGTGCCCGCCACAAACAGGTCGCCCCCGCTGGCGCCGCGCAAGCCCGCCATCAGCGCCAGCCAGGTGGACTTGCCGGTGCCCGAGCGCCCGCGCAGCAGCAGCGTGCCGCCCTGGCGCAGGTCCACATCCGGAAAGCGCAGCGGCGCGGCGCCACCCGTGGCATAGGTGTAGG
>Ga0207975_100282_pt1 | contig 31650 bp, 25 predicted proteins | sample LakWasMe91_HOW11_2_FD_183913 | JGI IMG/M metagenome (GOLD analysis project Ga0207975, IMG submission 183913) | Freshwater sediment methanotrophic microbial communities from Lake Washington under simulated oxygen tension - Sediment Metagenome... | ecosystem: Environmental > Aquatic > Freshwater >...
GTAACAAGGTAGCCGTATCGGAAGGTGCGGCTGGATCACCTCCTTTCTAGAGACGTCCGACTTTGCAAGCATTCACACTTATCAGTTGTTAGAAGTCAGCAGCATCAATACCAGAAGTCAGATAACGCATATTGGTTATCAGTCCTCTGTCCTCAGTACGGGGGATTAGCTCAGCTGGGAGAGCACCTGCTTTGCAAGCAGGGGGTCAACGGTTCGATCCCGTTATCCTCCACCAAATACCTTTATAGGGTCTGTAGCTCAGCTGGTTAGAGCACCGTCTTGATAAGGCGGGGGTCGATGGTTCGAGTCCATCCAGACCCACCATTTGAACGTGGAAAAAATTGATGTTGTGATGTAAGAAATTAGAAGCAAGTGTTGTTGTTTAAACAATCTTTGCTTCTAGTTTTTAACTAGACTGTTCTTTAACAAAATGGAAGAAGTAAAGTGAGCACATAACTTTGTGATGAGGTTGTGTGTTCAAAATGGGTAGTAATTGATTGCAAAATCGAAACATTTTGCTTCTGCTCAGTTTCAAGAATGAAAGTTCTTAAGCTTATTAAATTAAGCAAAACAAGCGAAGTAAGATAAACCAGTCATTATTCTATAACCTTGGAATAATGACAAAGTTGCTTTAGAAACACCTATAGCGAGCGTCTCATGCGCTGCGAAATCTGGATTTAAAAAGGGTTCAGGTTTTAACGTTATAGGATCAAGCGAATAAGTGCATATGGTGGATGCCTTGGCGATTACAGGCGATGAAGGACGTGATAGCCTGCGTAAAGTTTCGGGGAGCTGGCAAATAAGCTTTGATCCGGAAATGTCCGAATGGGGAAACCCACCCGCAAGGGTAACCGCTCCTGAATATATAGGGAGATGGTGGCAAACCGAGTGAACTGAAACATCTAAGTAGCTCGAGGAAAAGAAATCAACCGAGATTCCGTAAGTAGTGGCGAGCGAACATGGAATAGCCTGTTATTTTTAGCACATGCGATAGTAGAACGGAATGGAAAGTCCGGCCATAGAGGGTGATAGCCCCTTATACGAAATCCCGTGTGTGGAACTAGGGTAACGAAAAGTAGGGCGGGGCACGAGAAACCTTGTCTGAACATGGGGGGACCATCCTCCAAGGCTAAATACTCGTAATCGACCGATAGTGAACCAGTACCGTGAGGGAAAGGCGAAAAGAACCCCGGGAGGGGAGTGAAATAGATCCTGAAACCGTATGCATACAAACAGTGGGAGCGGACTTGTTCCGTGACTGCGTACCTTTTGTATAATGGGTCAGCGACTTACATTCAGTAGCAAGCTTAACCGATAGGGGAGGCGTAGCGAAAGCGAGTCCGAATAGGGCGTCTAGTTGCTGGGTGTAGACCCGAAACCAAGTGATCTATCCATGGCCAGGATGAAGGTGCCGTAACAGGTACTGGAGGTCCGAACCCACAAATGTTGAAAAATTTGGGGATGAGCTGTGGATAGGGGTGAAAGGCTAAACAAACTTGGAAATAGCTGGTTCTCTCCGAAAACTATTTAGGTAGTGCCTCGTATATCATTCTCGGGGGTAGAGCACTGTTATGGCTAGGGGGTTCATAAGAACTTACCAAACCATTGCAAACTCCGAATACCGAGAAATGCAATTACGGGAGACAGTCCATGGGTGCTAACGTCCGTGGACAAGAGGGAAACAACCCAGACCGACAGCTAAGGTCCCAAATGACGTGCTAAGTGGAAAACGAAGTGGGAAGGCATAGACAGCCAGGATGTTGGCTTAGAAGCAGCCATCATTTAAAGAAAGCGTAATAGCTCACTGGTCGAGTCGTCCTGCGCGGAAGATGTAACGGGGCTAAGCACGTAACCGAAGCTTCGGATGCTGCATTCTTCGGAATGTATGCATGGTAGGAGAGCGTTCTGTAGGCCTGCGAAGGTGTTCTGTGAGGAATGCTGGAGGTATCAGAAGTGCGAATGCTGACATGAGTAGCGATAAAGGGAGTGAAAAGCTCCCTCGCCGAAAACCCAAGGTTTCCTGCGCAACGTTCATCGGCGCAGGGTGAGTCGGCCCCTAAGGTGAGGCAGAGATGCGTAGCTGATGGGAAACAGGTTAATATTCCTGTACCTGTATACAATGCGATGTGGGGACGGAGAAGGTTAGGTCAGCCGGGTGTTGGATGTCCCGGTTCAAGCGTGTAGTCAGATCCTTTAGGCAAATCCGGAGGGTTAATGACGAGGCGTGATAACGAGCGTACTTGTACGTGAAGTGATTGATACCATGCTTCCAAGAAAAGCCACTAAGCTTCAGTTGTATAGAGACCGTACCGCAAACCGACACAGGTGGGTAGGATGAGAATTCTAAGGCGCTTGAGAGAACCCGGGAGAAGGAACTCGGCAAATTAGCACCGTAACTTCGGGAGAAGGTGCGCCCCGGTAGAGTGTAGCGACTTGCTCGTGAAGCTCGATGGGGTTGCAGTGAAAAGGTGGCTGCGACTGTTTAATAAAAACACAGCACTCTGCAAACACGAAAGTGGACGTATAGGGTGTGACGCCTGCCCGGTGCTGGAAGATTAAATGATGGGGTGCAAGCTCTTGATTGAAGTCCCAGTAAACGGCGGCCGTAACTATAACGGTCCTAAGGTAGCGAAATTCCTTGTCGGGTAAGTTCCGACCCGCACGAATGGCGTAACGATGGCCACACTGTCTCCTCTCGGGACTCAGCGAAGTTGAAATGTTTGTGAAGATGCAATCTACCCGCGGCTAGACGGAAAGACCCCATGAACCTTTACTGTAGCTTTACATTGGACTTTGACAAGATTTGTGTAGGATAGGTGGGAGACTATGAAGCGGTGTCGCTAGATATCGTGGAGTCAACCTTGAAATACCACCCTGATGTTGTTGAGGTTCTAACCTAGGTCCGTAATCCGGACTGGGGACCGTGTATGGTGGGCAGTTTGACTGGGGCGGTCTCCTCCCAAAGAGTAACGGAGGAGTGCGAAGGTAACCTAGGTACGGTCGGAAATCGTACTGATAGTGCAATGGCATAAGGTTGCTTGACTGCGAGACGGACAGGTCGAGCAGGTGCGAAAGCAGGTCATAGTGATCCGGTGGTTCTGTATGGAAGGGCCATCGCTCAACGGATAAAAGGTACTCTGGGGATAACAGGCTGATTCCTCCCAAGAGTTCATATCGACGGGGGAGTTTGGCACCTCGATGTCGGCTCATCACATCCTGGGGCTGTAGCCGGTCCCAAGGGTATGGCTGTTCGCCATTTAAAGTGGTACGTGAGCTGGGTTTAAAACGTCGTGAGACAGTTTGGTCCCTATCTGCCGTGGGCGTTGGAAATTTGAAGGGACCTGCTCCTAGTACGAGAGGACCGGAGTGGACGGATCTCTGGTGGACCGGTTATCACGCCAGTGGTATAGCCGGGTAGCTAAATCCGGAAGAGATAAACGCTGAAAGCATCTAAGCGTGAAACTCGCCTTGAGATGAGATTTCCCTGGGGGTTCAACCCCCCTAAAGAGTCGTTCGAGACCAGGACGTTGATAGGTCGGATGTGGAAGCGCAGTAATGCGTTAAGCTGACCGATACTAATTGCTCGTGAGGCTTGATCCTATAACCTTAAAACTTGAATATGATTCAGTTTAGGTTGATTTAAAGCACGATAATGTAATCAATACCCCTATTTGACGCATACCTGAAGGTATGCAGACTTTACTTCTTCCAATTTTTTACAGACGCCTCATGAAAATGAGACGGCACACAGCATTTCTGCTGATGAAAATGACGTAAAGTCAAAAGCATCAGAGTTACCAGTTATGCTTGGCGGCCATAGCGGTTTGGACCCACCCCTTCCCATCTCGAACAGGGCCGTGAAACGAACCAGCGCCAATGATAGTATGCTTCTTGCATGCGAAAGTAGGTCACTGCCAAGCTATTTATACCCAACACCCCTCCATGTATTTGGTGGGGTGTTTCTATTTGTATTCCTGCATTTCCATCTCCACAATAGCCAATCCAAGCCTTAAGTTTCGGCAGGCTTCGCGGTTACAGGCGTTAAAAAGCCCACCTAGTGGCGGGCTTTTTGTATTGCTAGCTTAGGTTTTGCTTCTAATTAAGTACCTAATGTAATTCAGAAATTATGCAGCATGAATTTGGCTCACAATGGCTTGGTTAGTCGAAAACTTATCCGCCGAAAATTTATCCAGAGTATCGATTATTTTTTGAGCGTATTTTTTAGCACTCATGAAAATCATGCCGAGATTACGACTTGGTTTTGCAGCAACTGCCAGAATAGTATTTTGCCCGGCTTGAACCAGCAGCATGACACCATGCTCCCCCTCAACCAGCACCAGTTTTAAGTTTCCGCGCTGTACTTCCTGAGCGGCGCGGTTGGCAAGTGCCAGTAAAGAAGCGCACATGGCGCTATAACGGTCTGGATCCACATCGCTATTTAAAACAGCCGCAAGATTAAATCCATCGCTTGAGATGCATGCTGCCGCTTCAATATCCGACGAGCTGGCGTTAAGTTCTCGCAGAATAGATTTTAATGCTGATGTGCGCATATGATTCCCCTTTAGATTTACTTATACTAGGTATAAGCAATTCCTGTACCAAATTGTCAGGAATTAAATATTAAGCTAACTAATTGATTATAATAATAATCAATTATGAACTTATTATTAAAGTGAGAATAAAAGGGTGCATTAATACTTAATTAAAGTTAATTTGTGGCATTTTGTTCATTAAGAAACACACGGATATTACGCGGATAAACATATACCTTATCACCCTGAATTACATCAAGCGCCCTGAAGCGTTCTTGAGTAAGTTCTGCTTCAATCAGTTCAGTATGATCTGCTCTTTGTAACTCTAGTCTAACTAATGGCCCGATGGCATGAACGTAGCTAATGAAGGCTTCAAATTTAGGATTAGTGCCAGTTTCCTCTTTGTATATCTCAATATCATGTGGACGCACATAGGCAACAGCCGGGCTATTTTCAGTTTTCTGATGTGCGTCGAGTTTAAAGTCTATGCCGGCAATCTTAGCTTCGCCATTATGAATATGACTATCAAACTGATTTACATTCCCCAGAAACTGATAAACAAATGGTGATACAGGATGATCGTATACGTCTTGCGGTGTACCTATCTGTTCAATTTGCCCTTTATTGATGACTACTACACGATCAGCAACTTCCAAAGCCTCCTCCTGATCATGCGTTACGAAGATACTGGTGATATGCAGTTCGTCATGTAAACGACGCAGCCAGCGGCGTAGTTCTTTACGCACCTTGGCGTCCAGTGCACCGAATGGCTCATCTAATAGTAAGACTTTAGGCTCCACAGCCAAAGCGCGAGCCAATGCAATACGCTGGCGCTGTCCACCGGATAGTTGCGGTGGATAACGGTCAGCGAGCCAGTCCAGCTGTACAAGTTCTAATAACTCATGCACACGCCTTTTGATTTCCGCATCGGATGGTCGGGTGCTTTTCGGGCGTACGCGCAGGCCAAAAGCAACATTTTCAAAAACAGTCATATGACGGAATAGTGCATAGTGCTGAAATACAAAGCCAACTTCACGTTCGCGTACTTGTGCATCGGTGGCATCAGTGCCATGAAATAAAATATTGCCAGAATCAGGTGTTTCCAGGCCGGCGATAATTCTTAACAGCGTAGTTTTGCCACAACCTGAAGGCCCCAGCAGTGCTACTAACTCGCCGCTTGGCACATCTAGACTGACATCATTAAGCGCACTAAAGCTGCCAAAGTTTTTTCTAACGTTACGGATTTCGATACTCATGTGTTGATTCCAATACTGTAATTTTCTAAATGATCAAGATTTACATTGCGGTGTTAGTTGTTATCTTCATTAATGCTGGCATTGCGCGCGACCTGCCACTCAACGAATGATTTGAGTACCAGGGTAACCAAAGCCAGCAGGGCGAGCAGTGAAGCAACGGCAAATGCTGCGGCATAGTTATATTCGTTATATAAAATCTCTACATGCAAAGGCATGGAGTTGGTTAAGCCGCGAATATGTCCTGACACAACGGAAACCGCACCAAATTCACCCATGGCGCGGGCGTTGGTTAAGATCACGCCATACAGCAAGCCCCACTTGATATTGGGTAGTGTAATGCGCCACAGAATCTGCCAGCCTGAGGCGCCCAGCACTAAACCGGCTTCTTCTTCATCTTTACCTTGCGCCTGCATGAGCGGGATAAGTTCACGTGCCACAAATGGGAAGGTTACAAAAATGGTAGCCAGCACAATACCGGGTATGGCAAAAATCACTTTGAAGTCATGATCAGACAGGTACGTGCCAAACCAGCCTTGCAGGCCAAAAATCAGTACATAAATTAAACCTGCGATCACAGGTGAAACTGCAAACGGCAAGTCAATCAGGGTAATCAGGATGCTTTTACCTTTAAATTCAAATTTGGCGATAGCCCATGCAGCAGCAACACCAAATACCAGATTCAATGGCACCGCGATTGCTGCTGCGATTAGTGTTAATTTAATTGCAGACAGTGCATCAGGGTCTGTTAAGGCGGTGATGTAAGTGTCAAAGCCCTTGCGTAGTGCTTCAGTAAAAACAGCAAGCAGCGGTACAAATAGAAAAAAGCTTAAGAACACCAAGGTAGTGATGATTAATGACCAGCGTATCCATGCTGGTTCAGATGTGGCGCGACTGCGGCTTACCTTGGTATGGTAACTTGTGTATTGTGAAGACGTTGTATTTGACATGTTTTAGCCTAATTAACTTAATGTGATGAGCCATTGCGACGTGTAGCCCACCATTGCACACCATTGATAGCAAACAGTAGTAGGAATGAGATAATCAGCATGACCACGGCGACTGCTGTAGCGCTTGAGTATTCATATTGTTCCAGCTTGGTGATAATGATTAGCGGGGTAATTTCAGATACAAATGGCACGTTGCCAGCGATAAAAATAACAGATCCGTATTCACCAATTGCCCTGGCAAAGGCAAGGGCAAAGCCAGTAAGTAACGCTGGCCACAAAGTTGGCAATATAACTTTGGTGAAGGTTTGTAAACGGTTCGCGCCCAAGCTGGCGGCTGCTTCTTCGGTTTCAGCTTCCAGATCTTCAAGCACCGGCTGAACTGTGCGCACCACAAAGGGTAAGCCAATAAATGTTAGTGCAATAATGACGCCGATAGGGGTGAAGGCAACTTTAATACCGTGCGGCTCCAGCAATGAACCAATCCAGCCATTGCCAGCGTAAACGGCAGTTAATGCGATACCGGCGACTGCGGTAGGCAATGCAAACGGTAAATCAACCAAGGCATCAATGATTTTTTTACCCGGGAAGCTGTAACGCACCAATACCCAGGCGGTGAGTAAGCCAAACACAGCATTGATCAGTGCGCCGATTAAAGAGGCACCGAAAGTAAGCTTATAAGAGGCAAGTACCCGCGGTGCGGTAACCACAGCCCAGAATTCATCAAAGCTTAGTTCAGTGGTTTTAATAAATGCCGCTGAGAGTGGAATTAGAACAATCAGGCTTAAATACAGCAGCGTGTAACCTAAGGTTAAATTGAAGCCGGGAAGTACGTTTTTTTGTTTTGCCATAATATTCAGTTGTTAATTTGTGTTCGCGGGCTAATGTAACAGAAACAAATATATGATAAAAATAATGATTCATCATATTGATATAACTATTGGGAATTAAGGCGAGCACTGCTTGTTAGCCGTTGTTAGCTTAAAAGCTAGCGCCCTCGGATTTACCAGTTTATGCGGCGTTTCGGATTCTTGAATTGGCCGGATTCTTCTTGAATAATGCTGAAGGCTGTAATTCATTTGCGGTAACAGGTTTTGCCAGGAAAAATCCCTGTACCAGACCAGCGCCACTTTCAATAGCGATATCAAGTTGCGCTTGAGTTTCAACGCCCGTGACTATTGGCTTGGCGCCAAGGTCTTTAATCATTTTGATTAATCCGGGCAGTATCTTGCGCACACGTTCATTTTGTTCGGCTTTTTGAATCAGGTTTAAGTCCAGCTTTACAAAGTCGGGCGCAAATTTCCACAATCGGTCAATATGTGATTGTGAGCTGCCAAATTTATCAATCGCTATTCGGTAGCCTTTGTCACGATAATTGACGATGGCTTCTGACAATTGTTTTTCCTGATCGATCAGGCTTTCCTGAATCTCGATAACAACGCGGTCGGTAGGCACGGAGTTTGAGTGCAGAATTCTCTCGAACACTTTACCGTGTGCATTCACTGTGATTAAAAGCTTGGGGTGTACATTCAGAAATAGCAGACCCTTTTCAGCATAAATCTGCCTAAAATTCAGTACATGTAAAGTTCTGCTGACGCGGTCAAACTGCACTAACTTTCCGGCTTGTTCAGCGTAAGTGAATGCGAATTCCGGCGTGCTGGAAAGCTCGCCACCCAACGATGGACGAAGTAACGCTTCGTGGCCAAACAAGTCGCCGGCTTCTATATCGTAAATAGGCTGAAAGGCGCTATTGAGCCTCACGCCCAGAAAAGTACTATTAAACTCGCCGCTAGATTGTTCTACCAAGCCGTAGTCATCCAAATCCAGCAGTAAGGCTTCTTTAAGCTGTAGTCTAAGTTGTTCTACGTGCTTGGTGATGTTTGAATCTGTCATTTCTGTATTCCTAAACTTAAAACATGTAACTCTGATTATTTCTGATAAATTTGATCAAAAATGCCGCCATCAGCAAAATGCGTTTTCTGTGCCTTAGCCCAGCTCCCAAAAACCTCGTCCACACTGAATAAATCTATGGCTTTAAAGCGGTCTTTGTATTTGTTTGCTACAGAGTCAAGTGTTGGCCTTAAGTAATGGTGTACCGCAATCTCTTGCCCTGCTTCGGAAAAATGGTATTCAACGTAGGCTTGTGCAACAGCTTGCGTTTTATGTTTTTTGGCGAATTTGTCAACTACAGTTACCGGGTTCTCAGCCAGGATACTTGCTGATGGATAGACAACGTCGAATTTGTCACCAAGCTCTTTTTTAATCAGGTTAACTTCATTTTCAAAGGTAAGTAACGCATCACCGATATCACGCTGGGCAAAGGTTGTAGTTGCACCGCGGCCACCGGTGTCCAGTACTGGTACGTTTTTAAACAGCTTGGCGACGAAATCTTTTGCTTTTGTATTATCGCCGCCTTTTTTAATCACGGATCCCCAAGCTGCCAGATAGCTGTATTTGCCATTGCCGGAAGTCTTGGGGTTGGGGATGACTACAGCGATACCTGGTTTAATCAGGTCATCCCAGTCTTTGATGTTTTTTGGATTGCCTTTGCGCACCAGAAACACTGTGGTTGAGTTGGTGGCTGAACTGGCATTAGGCAGACGCTTTTGCCAGTCTTTAGGGATCAGTTTTGAGCGGTCATACAGGATATCAATATCTGGTGCCTGATTCATTGAGATTACATCTGCTTCAAGGCCGTCAGCTACTGAGCGAGCCTGTTTGCTGGATCCGCCGTGTGATTGATTAATCGTAACGGTTTCGCCGGTTTTTTCTTTCCAGTATTTTGTAAAAGAAGCATTGAAGTCTTTATAGAACTCACGTGTGACATCGTAAGAAACATTAAGCAAAGTGGTATCAGCATGCGCCAAGTTGGCTGAACCAAGGCTGTTAATGATGAGTAATGCTGGAAGCAAGTGTTTTATGAACATGATTTTCTCTGGTTAAGGTGACAAGGACTGAACTTTAACCAGAGATAAAAATAATGTAAAAGAATAATAATTAATATATTTATAATAAATAATTATAAATATTTAAGTTAGTAAATCATCTAATATTAGTTGTGAACAATTAGTGTGAAGCTACTACAACTAGAAAGAATTTGAATATATGAGTAATCTTGTCCACGTTCCAATTAACCTAATTACTCTGTTGAGTGCTGAAAGTGCATTAAATTTAATACACAGTCTATTTCGAGCCGAATGTCGATATAGCAAACTCAGTCCATCTGTCCTTACGCTATCCGAAAAGCTAACCGTAGCTGATGGTGGAATTGATGCACAGCTAGATATTGCTCAAGAAATGCCTACTGATGGTCTCTTTCAAAAAGGACGAACAGGGTTTCAACTTAAATCTGGTACATCGTTTAAACCTTGGACACCAAGCTCTATCAAAGGCGAACTCATCAACAGTAAAGGCCAGTTATTCAGTGAAGTTGAGCGTTTACTAAAGCTTAATGGGCGCTACGTTGTAATATGCACAGGTCATGATCTAATTCCTGAACAACGTAATGACGCTAAAAATATAATTGCAAAAGTTTTTGAAGAGCAAGGCTATTCTGGCCGAGAAGAGCTCATTGATGTGCTAGGAGCGGCTCAATTAGCCGATTTCATAGTACGCTACCCTGCCGTTGCTGCAACCATTACGCAGAACCCAATTGAGGATGCATTACTAATTGATGCGTGGCAGCGAAATGTGCATATGTCGAATCCGTTTGCACCTTCAATAGAACAGGCGGAAATCATTGAAAAAATACGTGATGGTCTGCTTGGGGATGCTAAACATATTCGCGTGCTTGGTGAACCCGGTCTAGGTAAGTCTCGCATTGTTCTTGAGGCAGTTCGTCATAATGATATTGCGCCAATAGTGCTTTATTTTGAGCATGGCTCACAGTTTGGGCAGTCGAAGATTTTTCGGTACCTACTTAAAAATCAAACGGAGTATCCATTGGTGTTAGTCATAGACGAGTTGCCTGAATATGAAATGGCTGATCTTTGGGCACACCTCAAAGGCAGATGCGGCTCACTGAAGCTAATCACACTAGATCATGGTCACGATGAAACACACGACGCTGAAATTCAGAGGCTACAAGCACCAAGGCTTGATGATCCAACAATAAAAGGAATCATCGCTAGGCATGTTGGTGACTCACATGCGTTAAATCGCTGGGTAGAAATTTGCGAAGGTTCACCTCGCGTTGCTCAAGCTGTCGCAGAAAACCTTCGCGCCAATCCTGATGATATTTTGCGATCCCCTGCAACAATACCATTATGGGATAGGTTCCTACATGGATATGAACGGCGAGACCAGCAACAGGCGCGTCAGGTTGATTGTGTTACGCGTCACTTGGCATTATTCAGCCGTTTTGGCTATGAGCATCCGGTAAGTGAAGAGGCTCGATATATTGCAGACTTAATTGAGAAAGCTGCCCCATCAATAACATGGGCGCGTTTTCAAGAGATTATTCGTGACCTTCGTGCACGTCGTGTACTACAAGGGTCAAGAACGTTATTTTTCGTACCGAGGGCATTGCACATTTACCTTTGGAAACAATTCTGGGAATCGTATGGCAATGGGTTCCAATTTTCCGAAGTATTTGCTTCGATGCCAGAATCATTGCATGTATGGTTCATGAGTATGTTCAAGTTTGCTGGTGAAGGTGCAACTACCAGTGTCATCAATGATATTTTGAAAATCAATGGAATCTATGCAGATAAAAAGGTGCTGACATCCGACAAAGGAACTCGTTTCTTATCAAACTTAGCGGAGGCTAACCCATCCGCAGTGTTAAAACTTTTGGAAGCAACGATTGGGCGATGGTCTAATGAAGAGTTATATGCTTTTGAGGGTAGCCGCCAAAATATGGTTTGGACGTTGGAAAAGATTGCTGTTTGGAAACCTTACACCGTGCGAGCTATGAAGTTACTATCTAGATTAGCAGTGAACGAAAATGCCAACAATAGTAACAATGCCACTGGCACTTTATTGGGGCTTTTCAAAATTGGTTACGAGTGGGCAGCTACCGAGTCTAGCCCAGCAGAACGCCTACCTGCAATGTTACACCTACTAAAGTCAAACGTTGATACAGAACGCCAACTCGCGCTTAAAGCGATGGGATCATCTCTTGATACGCGCGGTATGGGTTTCCGTACTATTGGGCCTGAATATCAAGGCTTGAAAGAACGAGCAAATCTCTGGAAACCAGAAACTTACGGTGATTTGTGGGATGCCTACCGCGTGTACTTTCAAGCGCTCGTGGCAGAAACACAGAGCTGGCCGCAACATTTGCATACAGAGGTTTGTGAAGCATTGTTGAATGCCGTAGAACAACAACTATTGATACCGCACTGCACAGAAATGGCATTTCAGGTATTGGAAACCATAATTAATAATTCATCAATGGATGCAAGTAAACTCAATCATTTTCTCTATCATTGGCTAGAGTACCAAAATGATGAAAAGCATGCTGCAATCAATCGTAGGTTATCCAAAATTAGTCATGCTTATAACCAACGCAACTTGCAGAGCCGTTTCCAGCGTTATGTAATTGATGTGGATTGGATGGAATGGGATGTAGATTCTCGTGAGCGACTTGGCAAAACAAGCAATCGAGCAAAATTACTTGTAACTTGCCTTGCCAGTCGAATAAGCAAGCAACCTCATCTATTTAACGAGATTAAGCATTTAGTTGCCCCAGGCAAGCAAGTTACGGGTGCACTTTGGTATTTTGGTGAGCAACTGGCCAAGAATGATTCGCAACATGTTTTGCTACCACCGTTAATTGAACTGGCAATCGCATCAAAACATCACACTTGCTTGGCTGGCTATTTAAATGTTGTTCGCACCGAAACTTATGATTTATATTCAAAAACAGTTAGTCATTTCCTGTGTAGTGATCAAGAGGCGTGGCTGGGAGCTAGACTGATAATTCCGTCAATATATGACGATAAATTACTCGAGCAATGTTTAGATGCGCTGGAGGCTGGCAGGATTGAAGCCACTGAATTTTCAGCACTCTGCTATGGGCAAGCTGCACAAGCCGTTCGTGGCGCACAGATGGGACGGCTAATTCAATATCTACAAGCTAGGCCTGATAAAAACTCTAACGACTTTCTTTTGAACCTACTTAATGCGTTACCTTTTAATGACACATCTCCCTTTGATGCACAATTAGTATTTAAAACCATCCTCAAGGTAATTCCCGTAGATGATGGATGGGGTCAGATGAGCGGCTATACATGGAAAGAAGTATGTAATAAGTTGATTAAATGGGATGCTTCGTATGCAATGCCGTTGCTGGATGCGCTGTTTACTGAGATGGGAAAAGAATACCGACTCAGTTATGACTCATACGTTGGAACTTTGGCGAACGAACTCGTGAGCATGGATACATCTGGCGCGTGGGATCTACTTGTAAATCACTTTGAAGCGACTTTGCCAAAGTGGCGTATTGACCTTTTGGACTGGTTAAAAGGCGGCCTGATGCGGTTTGATGAGGAAAAAACATATAGCCCAATCGCTGATTTTCCTATGAAAGAGATTTTTCTGTGGATTGAGCAGGATATTGAAAACCGTGCAGCACTAATCGCCCATGCTGCACCACGCACTCTGGATGATGAAGGTGGTGGGCAGTTAACGCGTGAATTGTTAGTAAGGTATTTTTCAGTAGATGGTGTAAGTAACGGCATCAGCGCAATCTTTCACAGCGGCGGTTTTACTGGGCCTAGGAGCCAGCACCTCAAACGCAGGCGTGATAAGTTAAGAGCTTGGCTTTCTGCCGGATTCCAATATGAAGTTATCCGGTGGGTTGAAGATGAACTGGATGACCTAGACCAGAGTATTGAGGCCGCAGAAATCGCAGAAGAGCGAGATCGATTCTATTAATTTGAACTAGTACATCTGACAGAGACCCGAAAAATTCGGTAACTGTCAGATCCGGTCTTAGCTAGTACAGTTGAGTGTTACGCGGCCACCACTATAGTATCTGCTGTTAATGCGTTAGCGCATGTTTGATGCTTTGGTTCAGAGCATTCTGCACAATAATTTCAGATAAACGCTCTCTGGAACCGTTCGGGGTATAAATGACTTTGATGCCGCGTTTTACGGCATTACGTTTTAGTTTGTAAGTAATTGAGTGATTAATCCATTTGGTGATGAGCACAATCACCTTGGTGTTTTGCGGAATCACCTTGTTACTGTCACCGGCTTTGCGTCCTGACCAGTGGTTTACATGGTCAATACCGTAATTGCCGAATACTTCTTTAATACCTTCAATCTGGTCACCACCTACAATTAATACAGAACTCATGATAAGAGTCTCCTTGTAATCAAGTAGCACCAGATTTTGTCCGGCGCTACATTGGGTTAGATAATTTTACAATTACTTCTGATAGATCTGGTCGAAGGTACCGCCATCAGAGAAGTGTGTTTTCTGTGCTTTTTGCCAGCCACCAAACTCTTCATCAATCTTCACGAGATTGGATTTAGGGAATTGGTTTTCATATTTTTTGGCTACAGACTCCAAAGTCGGACGGTAGTAGTTTTTAGCTGCAATTTCCTGGCCTTCTTCAGAATACAGATATTCAAGGTAGGCTTTTGCTACAGCTTCATTGCCATGTTTCTTGGCAAATTTATCAACTACGGTTACTGGTGGCTCAGCTAGAATGGAAAGTGAAGGCACCACGATTTCAAACTTGCCTACTCCTAATTCTTTTTGTGCCAAGAATGCCTCATTTTCCCAAGCCAGCAATACATCACCGATGCCGCGTTCTACGAAAGTTGTAGTTGAGCCACGTGCGCCAGTATCTAGCACAGGAACGTTTTTCAGCAATTTGCCAACAAATTCCTTGGTTTTGGCTTCATCGTTACCATATTTTTTTTGCGCAAAAGCCCAAGCCGCCAAGTAGTTCCAGCGTGCGCCGCCTGAAGTTTTAGGGTTTGGCGTAATGACTGATACACCTGGTTTTACCAAGTCATCCCAGTCTTTAATATTTTTCGGGTTGCCTTTTCTTACCAGCAACACGATGGTTGATGTATAAGGTGAGCTGTTATGGCCCAGACGTTTTTGCCAGTCTTTAGGAATCAGTTTGCCTTTTTCTTGCAGCTGATCCACGTCGTAAGCTAGTGCCAGTGTTGCTACGTCAGCATCCAGGCCGTCAATGATAGCGCGTGCTTGTTTACCTGAGCCGCCATGTGAAGTTTTAATGGTTACCTTGTCGCCGGTTTTTGCCAGCCAGTATTTGCTGAATGCAGCATTAAAGTCTTGGTACAGCTCACGGGTTGGGTCGTAAGACACGTTGAGTAAGTTAATGTCTTTGGCTAAAACCGTGCCTGGTGATGTAACACCAAATACTGCAGATAGCAGCGCCAGGGCTAGTAGTGATTTTTTCATGGATAGTTCCTTAAATTGTTTGCTTGAGTTTGAATTTTTTAATCTGTATTTAAACAATCACATTCCATAACAAGCCTTTCTAATTGCGCATCTCTGATATTGAGATGCGCGATGTTTAAAGAATAGTTTTTAAATTAGAAAGCCACCTGGAAGCGAGCGAGCAATGCTTTTTCATCAGGACGGTCTTTGACTGACCTGCCCGCTGTTTGTGCTTCTCCAGTCTGTCCATTGCCAGAAATTGCACCCCCATCAAAAGATGTTTGAGCGTAATTTAAAGCAAATTTTGTATTGGAATTGAGATACCAGTTAATGCCTGCTGTCCAGGTTTTAGCTGATTGAGCACTTTTTGTCGCGTCTGCGTAAGCGCTATTGATAGCAATAGTCTGGTTCTCTCCGAATAACTTGCCAGCAGGATTGTGGAATGTGTCTTTATCCAGATTAATTTCACTGTAGCGGGCAACCAGTTCCCACGCACCCCAGCCACCTTTGTCCAAATCGAAGTCATTTTTAGGCTTAACACCTTTAAATGAGGCATCTTCGCCGGTGATTAAATAGGAGCCGCCAATTTCCCATGCGTCATGACTCAAATTCTTTTTTGAACCAGCCTGAAAGCCTAATAAATCATTGGTTACACCGCCTGCAACTTTACCATTCAACAGGGAAACATCCTGAGAAACGCGAGCATATTCTGCTATCAAGCCGAATGGTCCGTTGTAGTAGTAGGCTTGCGGTGAAACTCTGAATCGTTTGCCGTCAGCAATTACGTTGGCCCCGTATCTAAAGAATGTGTTTTGACCTTCAGTGACATAACTTGGCAAGCCATTGCGTGTGGCATCAGCTACAGCAGTATCTGTGTAGTTCAGGTTTTGCTCGCCGGTGAAGTTCGTATAGGTTGCACCAACGCCGAAGCCCAAGCCTGCTAATGCCGAATCTGAGTCTTTAAATGGGGTGGCAAATAAACGGGCTGTATACTCACGTTCCCCGTTATATTCAGTGCCGGTACTAATGTTGCCGCCATCAGCAACGCCGTTCACAACACCTACCGCGTAGTTCAATTTTTTATCAAGCACATCGCCGTAAACCGCTACGCCTAAATCACGATTCGGCAAAATGGCATTGGTGACGTAGCTACGCTCAACAAACTTAATATCGCCACCACCTTGTAAGCGCTCCAAACCGACAAAGCTCTTGAATTTACCGGCACGGACGTTAAGTGCAGGGCTTAAGTTTGCCTCAACATAGGCATCAACAGCTGATGCGCTGCCACCTGCAAATTCCGGAGTAAAGCGGAAACCATATTTGCCAGCCACTTTGCCTTCGATAGTGGGGCGCACGCGTCTAAGTAAGGATGTATCATCTGCAGAGTTAAAACCGTTTTCTCCGTACACACCTGCACGATCTCTGGCGCGGATTCTCACGTCATTAGCGCCCTCGCTGAAGTGGCGATGGTCGGCCTGTATTAAACCTCTAAACTTAATTTCATTTTTGCCGTCAGCTGAGCCGAATGAGAAGCCGCTACTGCTGGCCTTAATCACTGGTGCGGTTTTTTTGTCTGCAGCTGCAGCTTCTTCATTAATCTCACCTTTGCGGGCAAGTACTTTCACTTGCTGGCTTAGCTCTTGTACCAAGCCGCGCAGTTCTTCCAGTTCGGTGCTGTCATTGGCGTTAGCAGAATATGGCAGCGATAATAAGCCGGTTGCTAATAACGCAGAGGCGAATTTTGTATATTTAAATTGCATTCTTGTCTCCTGTATTAAGCTTCCAGTTAACTGGTCAGCTATTTTTTTATTTAAGTTTTTTAAGCTTTGCTTATTACCGCTGCTTGTGCAGTTGGTTATTTTTTTAAACTCTCTGTGGGGCTATGGTTAAATCTGAGTTTTTCCCGTTTTTCAATTTGAGTAACGCGCCCTTCATGTAGAACAATTTCTACTGACCCAAAGCCAGAGCCTTGTTTAAGCTCTTCGACGGTGCGCAATATTTCTTGCGAAACATCGGTGTTTTTAGCGGTAGCACGTCCAGGGTGGTGGCTGATATTGTTAGTAAGTGCCATGTCGATCTCTCAGATAAAGGGTTAGTTAGCAAGAGCTGCACTATAAAAGCGATTGTTAATAATTAAAAATAATATTTTTTTATAAATTAATAATTAAAAAGAATATAAATGGTTGTATAAATGGTTGTGAGGTATAAATCGGGTGGCTGGCAAGTATTTATCGGTAGTGTTTCCAATTCATTGAATTCATTGGTATAATGCGGATGAATTTTTTGATGGGCTTTGAGCCCATTTTTTGTTTCTGCGACTTGCGTAGCGTGATTAAGTAAATGATTACAAGCGCTTGCAGAGTTGCTGCGAGATTGAGGGTTAATTAATCATGCAAGATTTGCATACTTTGATAGAGCAGTCAGTTAGCCAATTAGGCTACGAACTTGTTGATTTGGAGATTTCCAATCGCGGCAAGTTGCTGCGCGTGTTTATTGATAAGCAAAATCCTGTGGATATTAAAGACAGTGTGAATATTGATGATTGCGTGCTGGTTAGCAATCAGCTTGGTAACTTGTTGGCAGTGGAGCACGAGATTGATTATGACCGCATGGAGGTTTCTTCTCCCGGCATGGATCGCGTACTGAAAAAAGAAGCGGACTTTTTGCGATTTATCGGTGAGCGAGCCACAGTTAAATTGCGCGTGCCAGTGATTGAGCTGTCGATAAATGCTAAAACCGGCGCAGAAGAGAAAGTAACAAAAAAGAATTTTTTAGGATTTATTCGCGGTTTGGAAGATGGCTTGCTGCTGCTGGAATGTGACGGCGTGGTATACAAGATAGCGCTATCAAATATTGATAAATCACGTTTGAGCCCAGTGTTCTAGATTAAAAAAGATATTAAGAGATAAAGATTAACCTGCAATTTATAGTCGGAGATTGATAATGAGTCGTGAAATTTTATTGTTGGTAGATGCCTTGGCGCATGAAAAAAATGTGGGTAAAGAGGTTATCTTTACTGCGCTTGAACTGGCTTTGGCTTCAGCTACCAAGAAAAAGCACCATGATGATGCCGACGTGCGCGTGGAAATTGATCGTGAATCCGGCGAGTACAAAACATTCAGACGCTGGCAGTTTGTTGAGTATGACTTGCTGGAAAATTCTGCGTATCAAATCGATGAGGAAGATGAGCGTTCAAAAGGCCTCAACATCGGTGATTATTACGAAGAGCCATTGGAAAGTATCGAATTTGGTCGTATTGGCGCGCAAGCTGCAAAACAGGTAATTCTGCAAAAAGTACGTGAAGCTGAACGTGAACAGATTCTGGAAGACTTTTTAGCGCGTGATGAAAAACTGGTTACCGGTGTCATCAAGCGCATGGAAAAAGGTAATGCGATTATTGAAGTGGGTCGCATTGAATCACTATTGCCACGTGAACAGATGATTCCTAAAGAGAACTTGCGTGTTGGCGATCGTGTACGTGCTTATTTGTTACGTATTGAACGTGGTGGACGCGGCCCGCAATTGATTCTTTCCAGAATTACGCCAGCATTCCTGATTCGCCTGTTTGAACTTGAAGTGCCGGAAATCGAAGAGGGCTTGCTGGAGATTCGTTCTGCAGCCCGTGATCCTGGCTTGCGTTCAAAAATTGCGGTTAAGAGCAATGACCAGCGCCTTGATCCAGTAGGTACCTGTGTAGGTATGCGTGGTTCACGTGTGCAGGCGGTAACGGCAGAGTTGGCGGGTGAGCGTGTGGATATCGTGCTGTGGAGCATGGAGCCAGCGCAGTTTGTCATTAATGCAATGTCACCGGCAGAAGTTTCAAGCATTGTGGTGGATGAAGATGCTCACAGCATGGACGTGGTGGTTGAGGAAGAGCAGTTGGCGCTGGCAATTGGCCGCAACGGTCAGAACGTGCGCCTGGCATCAGAATTAACCGGCTGGACAATTAATATCTTGACCGTAGATCAGGCCGCGCAAAAAAATCAGGAAGAGTATGCAAGTGTAAGCCACTTGTTTATGGAAAAATTGGATGTCGATGAAGAAGTTGCCGAGATTCTAGTGCAAGAAGGCTTCAGTACGCTGGAAGAAATTGCTTATGTGCCATTAGCTGAAATGCTTGAGATTGATGCTTTTGATGAAGACACTGTAGAAGAGTTGCGTAAACGCGCACGTGCAGCCTTGTTGACCGAAGCAATTGCTAAAGAAGAGAAGGTTGAAGAAGCGGCTGAAGATTTGCTGACGCTTGAAGGTATGGATGATGCAACAGCACATTTGCTGGCATCAAAAGGTATTTCAACGATGGATGATTTGGCAGAGTTGGCAATTGATGAGCTGGTAGAGCTTACTGCTATGGATGAAGAGCGCGCTAAAGCACTCATCATGAAAGCACGTGAGCCGTGGTTTAAATAAAGACGTTATCAGCAGGCCGGGAGGGAGTTCTGGTCTGCTGTAAGGTATCACTATATAAGTAGTAAACAATAAGTAGTAAACGCAGTAATGCTAGGCAATAAAGCTTAGAGAAAAGAATACTGGAGCAACAACATGGCACAAACAACCGTAGAACAATTTGCTGGCGAATTAAAGCTGCCGACAGCATTGTTATTAGAGCAGCTAAAAAGCGCTGGCGTGCATAAATCAAGTGCAGATGATCAATTGAGCGAAAATGATAAGGCTGCCTTGCTGGAGCATTTGCGTAAAGAGCACGGCACACTGGCGCCGAAGAGCAAAATTACGCTGACACGTAAATCCAGTACCGAAATCAAAAAAACAGATAACACAGGTAAGGCGCGCACCATTCAAGTTGAAGTGCGTAAAAAACGCGTTATTGAGCAGCGTGATGATGCGGGCTTGGATGCGCAAGAAGATACTGCCCCAGTGGTTGAAGTGCCGGACGTGCCGGTAGTGCCTGAGCCGGTAGTGGAAGTTCCGGAGCCTGTTGTTGCTGTGGAGCCTGAGCCTGAAGTTGTTCCAGAAGTGGCTGAGCCTGTAGTGGAAGCTGTTGTAGAGGTTCCTCCCCCAGTAGTGGTTGAACCGGTGCCGGAACCAGTGGTGGTGAAATCGCAAACAATCAGCCGTAAAGATTTATTAGGCGCAGAAGAAATCGCATTGCGCGAGCAAGAGGCGAAGCGCCATGCGACCCTGCTCGCATTGCAGGCAGAAGATAAGCGTAAAAAAGAAGAGCTGGCACAGCGACGCCTCGATGAAGAAGCTAAACGCTTGGCAGAAGCCGAGGCCGCTAAAGCCAAGGCGGCAAAATTGTCAGAGGGCACTCTGCATAAGCCTGCGGCTAAAGATGGTGCTGAAAAACCTGCTGCAAAAGATGCTAAAAAAGGCAAAGGCAATAATAAAGAGTGGACTGATGCCGAGAATAAAAAACGTGGCCTGAAAACGCGTGGTGATGTTACCAGCGGCAAGCCGGGCTGGCGTGCGCCTAAAGGCAAGGGTCATAAGCATCATACTGATGAAGATCAGCAACACGCGTTTACTGCGCCAACCGAGCCTATTGTTCATGAGGTGCTGGTGCCTGAAACTATTACTGTTGCTGACTTGGCACACAAGATGTCAGTCAAGTCTGGCGAAGTGATCAAAGCGCTGATGGGCATGGGCATGATGGTAACCATCAACCAAGTGCTGGATCAAGAAACTGCAATTATTATTGTTGAAGAGATGGGGCATAAAGCGCAAGCTGCAGCACCTAATGATCCGGATGCGTTCATTGAAGAAGCTGAACATGCAGAGGCAATATTGGAAACTCGTCCGCCGGTAGTTACCGTGATGGGTCACGTTGACCATGGTAAAACTTCCTTGCTGGATTACATTCGCCGCAGTCGCGTAGCAACAGGTGAAGCGGGTGGCATTACCCAGCATATCGGTGCTTACCATGTGGAAACGCCGCGTGGCATGGTGACTTTCCTGGATACCCCGGGCCATGAGGCGTTTACCGCCATGCGTGCCCGCGGTGCAAAAGCAACGGATATCGTGATTCTGGTTGTTTCTGCCGATGACGGCGTGATGCCGCAAACGATTGAAGCGATTCACCACGCCAAGGCCGCGAATGTGCCGCTGGTGGTTGCAATCAATAAGGTTGATAAGCCGGATGCACAGCCGGAACGTGTAAAAATGGAACTGGTTGCGCAGGAAGTGGTGCCGGAAGACTTTGGTGGCGACACGATGTTCCGTGAAGTGTCAGCTAAAACAGGCCAGGGCATTGATGAGTTGCTGGAAGCGGTATTGTTGCAGGCTGAAGTTTTAGAGTTGCAAGCACCTAAAAATACGCCGGCCAAAGGCTTGGTAATTGAAGGTCGACTAGATAAAGGCCGTGGTTCAGTGGCGACTATCCTGGTGCAGTCAGGTACGTTAAGGCGCGGCGACATGATTTTGGCCGGTACTACCTTTGGTAAAGTGCGTGCCATGCTGGATGAGTCCGGTAAGGACATTCAGGAGGCCGGTCCTTCTATTCCGGTGGAAATTCTAGGTTTGTCTGACGTGCCAAGCGCGGGTGAAGAGGTCATTGTATTGAATGACGAACGCAAGGCACGTGAAATCGCCTTGTTCCGCCAAGGTAAATACCGCGATGTTAAGTTAGCTAAACAGCAGGCGGCTAAACTTGAGAATATGTTCGAACAGATGGAGTCTGGTGAAGTACAAACACTGAACCTGATTATTAAGTCTGACGTACAAGGTTCTTACGAAGCGCTGGCAACCAGTTTGCAAAAACTGTCTACCAGCGAAGTTAAAGTGAATATTATTCACACTGGCGTTGGTGCAATCAGTGAGTCTGATGTGAATCTGGCCGGGGCTTCTAAAGCCGTGTTGATTGGCTTTAACGTACGTGCCGATTCAGGTGCGCGCAAGCTGGTTGATTCGCTAGGTGTTGATGTGCGTTACTACAACATTATCTATGAGGCAGTGGATGAAATTAAAGCCGCGCTGGGTGGTATGTTGGCACCAGAGCAAAAAGAGCAAATGATCGGTACCGTGGAAGTGCGTGAAGTATTCCGTATTTCTAAAGTGGGTGCGATTGCCGGTTGCTATGTGCAGGATGGCATGATCAAGCGCAATTCAAAAGTACGTATCTTGCGCAATAACGTGATTATTCATACCGGTGAGCTGGACTCATTGAAACGCTTTAAAGATGACGTTAAAGAAGTTAAAAACAACTTCGAGTGCGGCTTGTCTATCAAGAACTTTAACGACATTGAAGTGGGCGATATTTTAGAGGTCTACGAAATGGTTGAAGTGGCAAGAACACTATAATGGCTAAAGACTTTTCACGTAGTCACCGTGTGGCAGAGCAGATGCAGCGAGAACTCGCTGATCTGCTCATGTTTGAAGTAAAAGACCCACGCGTGAACATGGTCACTATTACTGCCGTGGAAGTGACCGGTGACATGGCGCATGCCAAGATTTTTTACACCGCGGCCAAGCAAAGTGACAGCCTGCAGCAAGGGCTGGAAAAATCTGCCGGGTTCCTGCGCACCCAGCTAGGCAGGCGCATGCTGTTGCGTACAGTGCCGCAATTGCATTTTGTGTATGACGCATCAATTGATAATGGCATGAAAATGTCCAAATTGATTGATGAGGCGCTGGCTTCCAAACCTGAAAAATCCTGATTTACTTCTAGTGTTAAATTTAGCCTTTGCAATTTAAAAGACAAAAGAAAAATATCAACGGTATTTTGCTGCTGGATAAGCCGTTAGGCTTTTCATCCAATCAAGCATTGCAGAAAATAAAGTGGCTGTTAAAGGCAGCCAAGGCTGGCCATACCGGCACCCTTGATCCGCTTGCAACCGGCTTGCTGCCGCTGTGTTTTGGAGAGGCAACCAAGTTTGCGCACTATCTTACCGATGCAGATAAGACCTATGTTGCAACAATAAAGCTCGGTATCACAACTAGCACGGGTGATGCTGAAGGTGCCGTGCTGTCAACCCTGCCTGTTAATGTTAATCAAGCAGATTTTGTAAAAGCTAGTCAGCAATTTATAGGTGAAATCAGTCAGGTCCCACCCATGTATTCAGCCCTGAAGTTTGAGGGCAAGGCCTTGTATGAATATGCGCGTGCTGGTGTGGAGATAGAGCGTCAGTCTCGTCTTGTTACCATACACAGTATCAAGATTCATTCGTTCTCGGGCGATGTGGCGGTGATTACAGTGACGTGCAGCAAAGGTACATATATCCGCACATTGGCGGAAGATATTGGCAAGCAACTAGGTTGCGGTGCGCACTTGATAGGCCTGCGCAGGATTGCAACCGCTAATTACGATATTTCTCAGGCAATTACCATAGAGCAGTTCGAGGCAATGAGTGATGAACAGCGTCTTGCGGTGTTAGCTCCGGCTGATAGTGCAGTACTACATTTGCCGGCAATTACTTTGGACGATGACAGCGTTTTTTATTTACTGCAAGGCCAGGCAGTCTGGCGCAGTGGTGCAATCCCAGCTGGCCTATTGCGCTTATACAGTGAGCAGCAAGTGTTTTTGGGCTTGGGTGAGTTGCAGCCTGAAGGAAAGATTGCGCCTAAGCGTTTGATGCAGCAAGCAAATAATTGAATTTATTTCAGAAATCGCTTGTTAAGCTGCATGCATATCTCTATAATGCGCGGTTCATGTAAATGAATGCTTTAGCGGATCCCCTGCTTCTGCATTGACGCAAAACATCTAAAATTAGGATTAAGTTATGGCAACTACAGCACAAGACACCGCAAAAATCGTCGCAGAATATCAACGCGCTCCAAATGATACAGCTAGCCCAGAGGTGCAAGTAGCACTTTTGACTAACCGTATTGCTTATTTGACAGAACACTTCAAGTCTAACAAAAAAGACAATCACTCACGTCGTGGTTTGCTGGCATTGGTTAGCCAACGTCGTAGCCTGTTAGACTATTTGAAACGTAAAGACGCAAGCCGTTATCAAACATTGATTCAACGCTTGAGCCTGCGTAAGTAACTTTTATAAAAGTGCCGAAGTTGACATCAGGGCTAAACAAGCTCGGTCCGTTAATTTTGGGCGCACTTTTATAATTGCTGTAAAAAGCCGATTGCATATAAATGCGTCGGCTTTTTTTATTGTTAGGTTGTTATTGGGTAGTGAATAGCAACCTGTAGAAGAAAAGGAAAATAAATGTTTAATAAAGTAACTAAAAGTATTCAATACGGTGCGCATACGCTCACTCTTGAAACAGGTGAAATCTCACGTCAGGCAGATGCTGCCGTTTTGGTGAGTTATGGTGATACTGTGGTATTGGTCGCAGTAACCAGCAAGTCAGAAGTTAAAGCAGGCCAGGACTTTTTCCCATTGACAGTTGATTACATGGAAAAAACCTATGCTGCAGGTAAAATTCCAGGTGGTTTCTTCAAGCGTGAAGGCCGCCCTTCAGAAAAAGAAACACTGACTAGTCGTTTGATCGACCGTCCGTTACGCCCTCTGTTTCCGGAAGCGTTTTATAACGAAGTGCAAGTGGTGGCAACTGTATTGTCATCAGATCCTGAAATTGATGCGGATATTCCGGCAATCATTGGTGCATCAGCAGCAATGTCATTGTCTGGCATTCCATTTTTTGGTCCATTAGGTGCGGCACGTGTTGGTTATATCAATGATGAATACGTATTAAACCCAACTAAAGCCCAGTTGGAAGAAACAGAATTGGATCTGGTTGTTGCAGCAACTGAAACTGCTGTGATGATGGTTGAATCAGAAGCGAAAGAATTGTCAGAAGAAGTGATGCTGGGTGCTGTGGTTTACGGCCATGAGCAAATGCAGGCAGTAATCAAATTGATTAGCGAACTTGCTGCAGAAGCTGGTAAAGATGCCTGGGACTGGGTTGCGCCAGAGCCAGATACTGCATTGATTGAAAAAGTAGCTGCTTTGGCTGCGGCTGATATCAACGCTGCATTCCAAATTAAGGCGAAAGGTGCACGTTCAGCCAAGTTGGAAGAAATTACCAATCGCGTATTGGGCGAGTTGATTACTGAAGAAACTTCAACGACTGAAGCTAACAAAATCAAGAATGAAATCTTTAACTTGGAAGCTAAAACAGTTCGTAGCCAGATTCTGAATGGCGAGCCACGTATCGATGGCCGTGACACACGCACAGTGCGTCCTATCAGCATCCGTACCGGCGTATTGCCACGTACCCATGGCTCAGCACTGTTTACACGCGGTGAAACACAGGCCTTGGTAGTTGCAACATTAGGTACAGGCCGTGATGAGCAAATCATCGACGCATTGCAAGGCGAGTACAACGACCGTTTCATGCTGCACTACAACATGCCTCCATATGCGACTGGTGAAACTGGCCGTGTAGGCACGCCAAAACGCCGCGAAATCGGTCACGGTCGTTTAGCTAAACGTGCACTGATTGCAGCATTGCCAGCAAAAGAAGATTTTGATTACACCATGCGCGTAGTTTCTGAAATTACAGAATCTAACGGCTCAAGCTCAATGGCTTCTGTATGCGGCGGCTGTCTGGCATTGATGGATGCCGGTGTGCCTATGAAAAATCACGTTGCAGGTATAGCAATGGGCTTGATCAAAGAAGGTAACCGCGTTGCTGTATTGACTGACATTCTGGGTGATGAAGATCACCTGGGTGATATGGACTTTAAAGTAGCTGGTACAGAAGACGGTATTACTGCCCTGCAAATGGACATCAAGATCACCGGCATTACTGCACAGATCATGCAAGTCGCTTTAGCGCAGGCTAAAGAAGGCCGTGCGCATATCCTCGGCATCATGAAGCAAGCGGTAAGCGGCGCAAATACAGAGATGTCACAATTTGCACCACGCATTATCACCATGAAGATCAACCCGGAAAAAATCCGTGATGTGATCGGTAAAGGCGGCGCGGTAATTCGTGCGCTGACCGAAGAAACTGGCACAACCATTGATATCGAAGATGACGGTACGGTGAAAATTGCCTGCACCAGCTCAGAGCAAGGTGCTGAAGCGCAACGTCGTATTGCAGAAATCACTGCTGAAGTTGAAGTGGGTCAAACCTATGAAGGCACTGTTATCAAATTGCTGGACTTCGGTGCGATTGTTACTTTGCTGCCAGGTAAAGATGGTTTGCTGCACATTTCGCAAATCGCACATCAGCGCGTAAATGCGGTTGGTGACTTCTTGAAAGAAGGCGATGTAGTCAAAGTTAAAGTGGTTGAAGCTGACGAAAAAGGCCGTGTACGTCTAAGTATGAAAGCTTTGATTGATCCACCAGCAGCTGAAGCTAAAGCCGAGACAGAAGCAGACGAATAAGCCCGTTTCGCTCGATAGCAAAAAGCCCGCGCAAGCGGGCTTTTTGCTTTGTTGGAACCGCAGATTTGCTCACTGCGGCAATACTGCACCAGGTGAATTTTATTACTTGGCGACTTGGCGCTCTCTCAGTTCATCCAGCGTTTTGCAGTCGATGCACAATGTTGCAGTAGGACGCGCCTCTAAACGTTTTAAGCCAATTTCAACGCCGCAGCCTTCGCAGTAACCGTATTCATCATGATCGATGTTGCGCAATGTTTCGTCGATTTTCTTGATCAATTTACGTTCGCGGTCGCGATTGCGCAATTCTAGCGTCATGTCAGATTCTTGACTGGCCCTGTCATTTGGATCTGCGAACATCGTAACTTCATCTTGCATGGTGTGCACGGTGCGATCGATCTCTTCGCTAAGCTCAGATTTCCAATCATTTAGAATCTTGCGGAAATGATTGAGCTGATCTTTGCTCATATAGTCTTCATCAGGTTTCGGCTGATAAGGCGTGAAGTGCTTACTAATTACATCTGCCATAATTTGGACCCAAATACTAAAAAATAAAACTATTGAAAAATGAAGCTACTAAAAGGTAGCGGGTTATAAAATTAGCGCATGAGTGTACACTGATTAAAGCTTTCATGCAAAAGCCTGATGAAGCAGGCTAATTGTTTGAATTGCCTGATTAAGTTTTTATTTTTTTGCTTCGCTTAATTCTAAAGATAATAATGTGTTTTCCATCAGTGTTGCTACAGTCATTGGGCCTACGCCTCCCGGTACCGGAGTGATCCAGCCGGCACGTTCCTTGGCTGCATTAAAGTCAACATCGCCAGCAATGGTGCCATCGGCCAAACGGTTAATGCCAATATCAATGACAATCGCGCCTGGTTTAATCCACTCACCCTTAATCAAGCCGGGTTTACCTGCGGCGGCAACAACCAAATCGGCTTCGGAGATAATTTGACCCAGGTTTTTAGTGTGGCGATGGCAGCTGGTAACAGTACAGCCTGCTAATAATAATTCCAGCCCCATGGGGCGGCCTACGTGGTTGGAAACACCAACCACAACGGCATTCAAGCCCATCAGGTTAATATTGGTGGCCTGCAGCATTTTAATAACCCCGAAAGGCGTGCATGAGCGCAGCGTAGGCTGGCGCACAGCCAGTCTGCCAATATTGTAGGGGTGAAAGCCATCAACATCCTTATTCGGGCTGATAGCTTCGATAACGTGTTCGTCATTAATCTGAGGGGGCAGCGGGGCTTGTACTAAAATCCCGTCTATTGACTCATCGTTGTTAAGTTGTGAGATTAATGTGAGTAGCTCGGCTTCAGTTGTGGTGGCGGGCAAATTATGAGCAACTGAACGAATGCCAACCTTTTCACATGCCAATCGCTTATTGCGCACGTAAATTGAAGACGCCGGATCGCCACCAATCAAAATAACCGCAAGGCCCGGTGCGCGCTTATTGGCCTGTAGGCGTAAATTGATGCGTTCTTTAATCGAATTTAATAAATTTTCGGCAATTGCTTTGCCACTGATGATTTGAGCGGTCATTTGGTATGTTTAAGTCTAAAAGTTCTAGTAATTTACAAAATAAAGTGAGATTTTAACATATAGCAATTGACCTAGAGCTTAGTTTTAGTTATATTACTGCCTCTTCGGCGTGTAGCGTAGCCTGGTAGCGCGCCTGCTTTGGGAGCAGGATGTCGGGAGTTCGAATCTCTCCACGCCGACCAAATAAATTAGCCCGTTGATATTCAATATCAACGGGCTAATAAATAAAAGTCAGCCCGAAGTACTTTAATATATCTAAGTGTAAGGTCTTGTAACCAAAATCTGCCCGTAGCTCAACCGGATAGAGCACCAGCCTTCTAAGCTGGGGGTTACAGGTTCGATTCCTGTCGGGCAGGCCAAATGTTTTAAGTCTCTATGGTGGCTGTAGCTCAGCTGGTAGAGCCCTGGATTGTGATTCCAGTTGTCGTGGGTTCGAGCCCCATCAGCCACCCCATATTTTATAAGGCTTCCAGCCAATTCCTAGTTTTGAAACTTTATTGAATAGTAGACGATTGTCTACTATTTCATCTATTTCAATGGTTTCACTTTCTTAAATTCACGCTGTTTTATGTAATGTTCTGTCATTGCAGCAGAGCTATGTCCAGCGAGTGTTTGTGCATCCATCCCTAAGTTTTTAGCGTCTGTTAATGCTTTGGCTCTTATGTCGTGAAATGTAAACCGATTGCCGCCTTGCTCAGCCCATTTTACTTGCACGCGACTCCACATAGCTTTAAAGCCAGAGTCTGTGTATGCCTTACCTTGACGATTACAGAATAAATACAGGCCGCGAATAGGGCGCTTTAAGGCTTTGGCGCGATCCACAACATCACGTAGGCCGGTAGACCATTCGTAAAGCTGCTTAGCGCCTGTTTTGCTTTGTTTTACCCATATACCTTCATCTGTAATTTGATCGAGCCTTAGGCTCAATATGTCACCTTTACGTAGGGCTGTGATATAGGCAAAGTCCATCACAGTAGCTATGAGTTCACCGGCGATGTTTTTTACACCTTCAAACTCACTATCCATGATGTATCTATCGCGGCCTTTTTCTTTGTGTTTGGCAACTCCAATACAAGGATTACTGTTTACAGCACCCCAGCGCATGCCATAGCTAAAGATATGAGATAACAAAGATATTTCACGATTTGCACGAACCTGTGATGTTTGGCCGCGTGTGTCGAGATATTTTGCAATATGAGTCGGCAGCACGGCATGTGCTTGAACCTTAGCAAATACCTTTTTGAGATTCTCGGCTTCTAACTTATTGCCTTGATATGTGCTTGCTGCTTTGTGAGGTGCAATTTCAATCATGTAACGCATGATCAGTTCACCCACGCTGCCTTTGATTGGCTTGTCTTCGTTTTCGGGAACTGGCGTTTCGCCTTCTAATTCTGCCCACTTTGCGAGTGCAAGTGCTTTGTCTTCAGATAGGCGAATCCATTTTTTATCGCGACCAACAAAGTAATATGCACCATGTTTCAGTTGCATATGTGGAGGCAAACCCAAATTATTAGCACGACGACGACCCATAGCCGGTTATCTTAATGCTTCAAAGTTTGGTTCTTCGAAACCTTTCGAACTGATTGCAGTAGGACACAAGCGCTGTTCCAAATAAGAGCGTAACACTTTTGGTTTGCCGCTATGGTTTGTATCAAACGGATAACCATTCTCAGTAAGCCAACGGCACTGTGCAGTCGCAAGTTTAAAGCCTGTTAAATCGTAAATTTCTTCGTTATTCAGAAAAAGCATAATGATTATTTCACTATTCTCAATTTAGGTTTCATTGCTTTTTGGGTTTGAATGCGCGCTGCTACGCGGCTTTGTGGTTTGTAATCACGTTGTAAGGTTCTGATGTATTTAAACAAGCGCGTCATAGTCATTGATGGTGATTCATTGTGATGCAGTTTGAATTCAGGTTTCATGCTGCCTTTTCCTCCCACTCTGGGTTTTGGATTTTGTTTCTATTGCCTATTTTTACAACATTTTTGCTGCTAACTTTTTGCGTTAGTTCAGCCAGTCTTTCTTCGATCTCTTTGAGTTCATCTAAAAGCAGACTGTCGTTATCAGCTACACGTAATTCGCTAATTTCTTTGCGTAGTGACTCTACCTCTTCACGTAATAGGCCATTTTCGGTTTGATACATAGCTTTTACCTGGTGCGTCTCTCTGATAAATGACAGTTCATCAGGAGAGAATGAAAGATTGCCGCGGTCAGGTGAAACTAAGCGTCCGTTATGATCAACAAACCAGCCTTGCCATGATTTGTCAGAAAGCTTGAAATTTACGCTTTCAGAAACAACACGTAGCAATTCAAAAACAACAAATGGAATTGCAGAACTACCAGCCTCCCATCTGCGAACTGTGCTTACAGACACACGCAGATATGCTGCACATTCATTGCGTGACATTTTCAATGTATGCTCACGCATAAGTTTGAAATATTCAGCAGATACGGTTTTTCGTTGTGATTGAATAATCCACATTGGGTGATATTCAGGGAATGCCTCATTAATTTCGCGGCTATTAGGTTCAATGGCTTGCATGTAATAAGACCATTGGCATGTTTTGTTTGGGTAAGCCATAGGTTTTTTAGATTTAGCCATTAGTGAAAAAACCTATTAATGTCAGGCCGCGCTCTATCTAAAAATAGGCCGCTGTGGGTTTTAGGTCTTGTTGCAAGTGTTTGCAAGAATTCATTAACAGCATCTATGCCCTTAGCCGTTGCAATAAGCAGCTCAGCGCGTGTATTTGTTTTTAATACATTTTGCCATTGGAATGTATCGATCCTTGCCACCAACTCTTCCTTCGGCTCTTCAGGGCTGTCAGATTCGATTGCCAGGTCTTCGTCTTCAGTTTCATTGATTGAGAACCACTCTTTGAGGCCGTTAGTCCAGTAGTTCATACGCTTGCCTTCAAAGCATTTTGAAAACTCTTTGAAAAGTGCAGCGGCCACTTCGTCGCCATCGGTTGCAAAACCTAATAATTGAAATGGTGTGTAATGAAATTCTTTACCAATTTGGCGGCCTTGCTTGCCTAACTTGCTATTTGATTTTGTTACTTCATGAGCGATTGACCAGCCATTTAATTTAACCGGCTCACGACCGAATTTATTGATGTAGTCGCTAACGTAATCACCACCGCGAATATCGAAAGCATATTGATACATGTCGCTTAATTGATCACGTGAACCTAATCCAGATTTCAAAAGGCTTTCAACCCATTGTTGAGTAAGCTCATCTTTTGCGCGTGTTGAATTGAGCAGCTCATCATCACCCATAAACAAAACTTCATGAACGTGTGGATGCCATCCATTTTCACCGTGAGAAACCTCCATGCTGCGAACTGTACCAAGTCTTTGAAATTCGCCTTCCACAACATTTTTCATTGGTTTGTTTTTTCTCGCATTTTGAGCCACCAATGCAGTGGCAGTGCCAAAGATTCGTTTGTATGTACGAGAATTTTTGTAATGATCTAGTGCTTTGCTGAATTTTTCTAACAGTTCAGCAAGCGGCATATCTGCCGCATGTGGGAATGTCAGCGTCATCAACAGACACGAACCTCCATCAAGTATCCATGCTGTCTGTGCTTTCTGCATGTCTTCACGGCGAGACTCAGTAATTTTTGATGCACATACCGGACATGACCAAACTGAGCCGCATGATATTAAATTACCGAAACGAGCGTTTGAGCCATCAGTTTTGCGCCACAAACTAACACCGTCACTTGCTACGTTACGATGGCAACTGCAAACACGGTGTTGTTT
>Ga0207975_100283_pt1 | contig 31582 bp, 30 predicted proteins | sample LakWasMe91_HOW11_2_FD_183913 | JGI IMG/M metagenome (GOLD analysis project Ga0207975, IMG submission 183913) | Freshwater sediment methanotrophic microbial communities from Lake Washington under simulated oxygen tension - Sediment Metagenome... | ecosystem: Environmental > Aquatic > Freshwater >...
CCGTAGGCGCGCAGGCCGGCTTCGTTGTCGGCCCAGCCGGATTTGACCTTGACCCAGATCTCGAGGTAGACCGGACCGCCGAACAGCTTTTCCATGTCGAGCCGGGCCTGGGTCGAGATGTCCTTCAGGCGTGCGCCCTTGTTCCCGATGACCATCGACTTGTGCGTGTCGCGCTCGACCAGGATGGCGGCGAACACGCGGCGCAGGTCGCCCTCCTGCTCGAACTGCTCGATCAGCACCGTGCTGGTATAGGGCAGCTCGTCGCCCACCAGGCGAAATACCTTTTCGCGCACGATTTCGGCGGCCAGGAATTTTTCGCTGCGGTCGGTGATGTCGTCGGGCCCGAAGATCGGCGCATTCTCGGGCAGGAAGCGCTTGATCTCGCCTTGCAGCGCGTCGGTCTGGAAGCGCAGCTTGGCCGACACCGGCACGATCGCCGCGAAATTGTGCTTGGCCGCGATCTGTTGCGCGAACGGCATCAGGGTGGCCTTGTCCTTGACCCGGTCCGACTTGTTGATCACCAGGATCACCGGAACCTCGGTCGGCAGCAGGTCGATCACCTGCTGGTCGGCCGGGCCGAAGGTGCCGGCCTCGATCAGGTACAGGATCACGTCGGCCGACACCAGGGTGTTGGTGACGGTCTTGTTGAGCGTCTTGTTGAGCGCGTTCGAGTGGCGCGTCTGGAAGCCCGGCGTGTCGACATAGATGAACTGGACGTCGTCGAGGGTCTGGATCCCGGTAATGCGGTGGCGCGTGGTCTGCGCCTTGCGCGAGGTGATGCTGACCTTGGCGCCGATGAGCACATTCATCAGGGTCGATTTGCCCACGTTGGGGCGGCCGACGATGGCGATATAGCCACAACGGAAATTGGCGGGGGTGGTTGTGGTGTTCATGCTGACTTCGTTTCGCTATGTTTGGCTGGCTTGGGGGCGTCGCCGGCGGGAGCCGCGGACGGCGCGGCGGCCGGGACGCCCGGCTGCTCGCCCGGGCCGTCGCTCTGGATGGTGGCAATGCCGGCCAGCTTGAGCTGGGCGGCGCGCGGCTTGGCCTTGCGCGCCGCGCCCGGCGCCTTCAGCAGCGCCTGGTGGGCCACCTCGAGCGCGAGCTTGGCGGCGGCCTGTTCGCCGGCGCGCCGGCTGCCGCCGCGGCCGTACACCTGGATGCCGAGCTTGGGCACCAGGCATTCGATCTCGAATTCCTGGCTGTGCGCGGCGCCGTGGGTGGCCACCACGTTGTAGGTGGGCAGTGAAATTTTCTTGCTTTGTAAAAATTCCTGGAGCAGCGTCTTGGCATCCTTGCCCAGGGTGCGCGGGTCGACCGAGTCGAGGATAGGGATGTAGAAGGCGCGGATCACGTCGCGCGCGGCATTGAAGCCGGCGTCGAGGAAAATGGCGCCCAGCAGCGCTTCGAGGGTGTCGGCCAGGATCGAGGGACGGCGAAAGCCGCCTGACTTGAGCTCGCCTTCGCCCAGGCGCAGGAACTGCGACAGTTCGAGTTTCTGGGCAATCTCGTAGAGCGACTGCTGCTTGACCAGGTTGGCGCGCAGGCGCGACAGGTCGCCCTCGTCGATCGCGCCGAAGCGCTCGTACAGGATCGCGGCCACCACGCAGTTCAGGATCGAGTCGCCCAGGAACTCGAGGCGCTCGTTATGCATACTGCTGTGGCTACGGTGGGTCAAGGCTTGCTGCAACAGGCCAGCATCCTGGAACGTGTAACCTAGGCGAGTTTGCAATAACTGAAGATTCATGTGGTGTTGTGGTATCCCTGTCTTACTGGGGTTGAGGTTTCTCGGCAACAATACCGTTGGCCGCGGTGGTGCCGGAGTAATCGATCAGCAGGCTCACATTGCCTGCCACCGGGATCCGCTTTTCGTAGGCGAAGCTGATTTCCGCCTGGCCGCTGTCCTTGTTGATGACCAGGTCCTTGCTCGTGATCGACTTGATATCGTTGATATCGGCGTTCTTGTCGAACGCGACCTGCATTTCACGCACGCTGCCGTTGGTGGCCTTGGCGGCCGCGATGGCATTCTTAACGGAGCGAAATTCCGTGAACGTCGGCAGCACCTTCATGGCGAACACGCCGATGAAGCCGAGGATGGCGAGCACGAAAATCAGGCCCGACAGGGAAACGCCGCGCTGCGCGTTGGTGAAATGTTGTTTCGATCCGTGCATGTGTTCTCCAGGACTTAGTGAATGCCGCCGATGCGCTTCCAGTTACCGAGATTCATCCAAACAAAAAATGCCTTACCGACAATATTCTGGTTGGGAACAAAACCCCAGTAACGGCTGTCTGCGCTGTTATCGCGGTTATCGCCCATCATAAAGTAATTGCCCTCAGGTACGATACAGCTAAATTTCTCGTAGGCGTAAACACAAGACTCGCGGTGTGGAAAATTCTCCACGGCCGACAGCTCGATGGTGCGCTTGCTGTCATTGTTGAGAATCCGGTGCGACACTCCGGTCAGGTTCTCCATAAGTTGCTTATGGTAAACAGGACGCTCGTCATCGAGGTAGTCGTCCATCTGGGTGTACGACAGTGCCTTGCCGTTGACCGTCAAGCGCTTGTTTTCGTAGACGATTTTATCACCCGGCACGCCGATCACGCGCTTGATGTAGTCCTGGCTCATGTCCTTGGGGTATTTGAACACCATCACGTCGCCGCGCTGGGGGTCGCCCACATCGATGATTTTCCGGTTCAGCACCGGCAGGCGGATGCCGTAGGTGAACTTGTTGACGAGGATGAGATCGCCCACCAGGAGCGTCGGCACCATCGAGGTGGAGGGAATCTTGAACGGCTCGTACAGGAAGGAGCGCAGGAAGAACACCAGCGCGATGACCGGGAAGAAACTGCCGGAATACTCGATCCAGACCGGCTGGCGCAGCAGCGCGGCCTCGATCGCGTGGCGGCTGGTGTTGTCGGCCTTGACGCCGTCCGCGCTCAGCTTGGCGTTGCGCGCATCGAAGGCGGCCAGCGCGGCATCGGCGGCGCTGCGGCGCTGCCTGGCAAAATAGAAGATGTCGAGAAACCAGATAATGCCCGTCAAGACCATCGCCACGAACAGGATCAATGCAAAATTTCCTAATATCACTTGCAGGTTCATTTATCGTCCACTTGTAAGATTGCCAGGAATGCCTCTTGGGGAATTTCCACCGAGCCCACTTGCTTCATGCGTTTCTTGCCGGCCTTCTGCTTCTCGAGCAGCTTCTTCTTGCGGCTGATGTCGCCGCCGTAGCACTTGGCCAGCACGTTCTTGCGCAGCGCCTTGACGTTTTCACGCGAGATCACGTTGGCGCCGATGGCGGCCTGGATCGCCACGTCGAACATCTGGCGCGGAATCAGCTCGCGCATCTTGGCCGCCACCTGGCGCCCGCGGTACTGGCTGTTGGCGCGGTGCACGATGATGGCCAGCGCGTCGACCTTCTCGCCGTTGATCAGCATGTCGACCTTGACCACGTCGGAGGCGCGGTATTCCTTGAACTCGTAGTCCATCGAGGCGTAGCCGCGCGAGGTCGACTTGAGCTTGTCGAAGAAGTCGAGCACGATCTCGGCCATCGGCATTTCATAGACCAGCTTGACCTGGCGCCCGTGGTAGCTCATGTCCATCTGCACGCCGCGCTTGGAAATGCACAGGGTGATCACCGAGCCCACGTATTCCTGCGGCATGTACAGGTTGACCGTGACGATCGGCTCGCGCACTTCCTCGATCTTGGACGGGTCCGGCATCTTGGACGGGTTGTCCACCCTGATCGTGCTGCCGTCGCGCATCACGACCTCGTACACCACGGTCGGCGCCGTGGTGATCAGGTCCATGTCGAATTCGCGCTCGAGGCGTTCCTGCACGATTTCCATATGCAGCAGGCCCAGGAAGCCGCAGCGGAAGCCAAAGCCGAGCGCCTGCGACACTTCCGGCTCGTACATCAGGGCCGCGTCGTTGAGCTTGAGCTTTTCGAGCGAGTCGCGCAGCGCGTCGTACTGGTTGGCCTCGACCGGGAACAGGCCGGCGAACACCTGCGGCTGCACTTCCTTGAAGCCGGGCAGCGCGGCCGGCGCGGGGCGCGCGGCCAGGGTCACGGTGTCGCCCACCTTGGCCGCCTTGAGTTCCTTGATGCCGGCGATGATGAAGCCGACCTGGCCGGCCGACAGCGCCGGCAGCGACACCGAGCGCGGGCTGAACACGCCGACGCTCTCGACCAGGTTCTGGGAACCGGTCGCCATCAGCAAGATCTTCTCTTTCGGGCGCAAGGTGCCGTTCATCACGCGCACCAGCATGACCACGCCGACGTAGTTGTCGAACCAGGAATCGACGATCAGCGCCTGCAGCGGCGCCTCCGGGTCGCCCTTGGGCGCGGGCACCTTGGCGATCAGCGATTCGAGCACGTCTTCCACGCCCAGGCCGCTCTTGGCCGAGCAGCGCACCGCATCGGCCGCGTCGATGCCGATCACGTCCTCGATTTCCTTGATCGCATTCTCAGGGTCGGCGTGCGGCAGGTCGATCTTGTTCAGGACCGGCACCACTTCCACGCCCAGGTCGAGCGCCGTGTAGCAGTTGGCCACGGTCTGCGCTTCCACCCCTTGCGAGGCGTCGACCACCAGCAAGGCGCCTTCGCAGGCCGACAGGGAACGGCTCACTTCGTAGCTGAAGTCGACGTGGCCCGGGGTATCGATCAGGTTCAGGTTGTAGACCTGGCCATCGCGCGCCTTGTACTGCAGCGCGGCGGTCTGGGCCTTGATGGTAATGCCGCGCTCGCGTTCCAGGTCCATCGAATCGAGCACCTGCGCTTCCATGTCGCGGTCGGACAGGCCGCCGCACAGCTGGATGATACGGTCGGCCAGGGTCGACTTGCCGTGGTCAATGTGGGCGATGATGGAGAAGTTACGTATGTTGTTCATTAACAAATTCAAAACCAATGTGGAAGGACGACGCGGGCCGGGGCCCTGGGCATGCTGGTAGCTGCACAATAAGAAAAAAGCGCTCCGCGGGGGCATGCTAGGTCCCCAGGCGAGCGCATTATCCAGCAAGAGAAGCGTGTGGCTAAGGCAGAAGCTTTTCCAGCCCTCGCATTTTACCGGATTTCAGAGTGGAAAGCCCGGTTTATGAACGGGTGGCCATGCCAATATGGGGTTTTTGGCGGCGCTTTCAACGACTGGCGCCTGAAAATTCGATAAAGTTTGCTTAAATTGCCATTATCAGGCAGCAATCCAGGCGGCCAGGTAGCGCCGCACCGCGGCCTCGTCGAGGAAGTAATGGCACAGCTCGTCCCCGGCCGGGTCGCCATACAGCACCGGGACCAGTTCGTCGAAGCGCTCGACCAGGGCCGGGTCGGCGTCGACGTCGATCACGTCGACCGTGAAGCGCTGGCCCTGGCCCTGCAGGGCGTCGAGGGCGGCGAGCATGTCCTCGCAAAGGTGGCAGTAGCTGCGCGAGTAGAGCGTGAAATGCATGGCGTAGCGGTTTCCTTAGCGCGGCTTGACCACCACGTACTGCGTGGTCTGCTCGCGCCTGACCAGCAGGGCAACGCTTTTCTTGGGATCGAGCTTGCCCACGAGCGCGTTGAACTGCTTGGCGTCCTTCACTTCCACGTTATTGACCTGCAGGATAAGATCGCCCGGGCGCACCCCGGCGCGCGCCGCCGCCGCGTCGCTGGCCTCGACCAGCACGCCCGCGCCGAGCTTGAGTTCCTTGCGCTGCGCCTCGCTCAGGTCCGACACCTGCAGGCCGAGCGCATTGGTGGCCACCTCGGGTTTGGGCTTCTTGGCCGGCGCCGCCTTGGCGCTCTTGTCGTCGTCGAGCTCGACAATGGTGACGTTGAGGTCCTGCTGCGCCCCCTTGCGCCACACGGTCACGCTGGCGCGGCTGCCGACCGGGCTCGCACCGACCAGGCGCGGCAGGTCGGAGGCGCGCTCGATGGCGACCCCATTGAACTTGAGAATGATGTCGCCGACCTTGATGCCGCCCTTCTCGGCCGGCCCGCCCGGCTCGACCATGGCCACTTCCACCCCGCGCGCCTTGCCCAGCCCGAGCGACTCGGCCACTTCCTTGCTCACTTCGCCAATCTGCACGCCCAGGCGCCCGCGCGTGACCTTGCCGCTTTTCTTGATCTGCTCGGCCACCCGCATCACTTCGTCGATCGGCACCGCGAACGATATGCCGTTGTAGCCGCCCGAGAGCGTGGCGATCTGCGAATTGATGCCGATCACTTCCCCGCGCATATTGATCAGCGGGCCGCCCGAGTTGCCAGGATTTACCGCCACGTCGCTCTGGATCAGCGGCAGGTATTCGCCGGTGTCGCGCGCCTTGGCCGAGATGATGCCGGCCGTGACGGAATTGTCGAGGTTGAACGGCGAGCCGATCGCGATGACCCATTCGCCGACCCGGATCTTGCTCGAATCGCCCATCGCAAGGCGCGGCAGGTTGCTCGCGTCGACCTTGAGCAGGGCCACGTCGGAGCGCTTGTCGGCGCCCAGCACGCGCGCCTTGAATTCGCGCCGGTCGGTCAGCGTCACCAGCACTTCGTCGGCGCCTTCGACCACGTGCGCATTGGTGAGCACGAAACCGTCGCTGGAAATGATGAAGCCGGAGCCGACCCCGCGCTGCACCTGCTCTTCGGGCGCGGCGCGCCCGCGCGGGCCCGGGCCCTGGCGCGGGATCGGGGCGCCGAAGAAGCGGCGCAGGAATTCCTGCATTTCCTCGTCGCCGGGACCGCCCTGCCCCAGCCTGACCTTCTCGGTGGTGCGGATGTTCACCACGGCCGGCCCGACCTTGTCGATCAGGTCGGTAAAGTCGGGCAGGCCGCTCACCGGCGGCGCTGCCAGCGGCGGCGCGCCCAGCGCGAGCGGATTGATACACAGTGCGGCGCCTGCCATCAGCAGGGCTGAAACCAGGTGAGTGCCAGCGGAACGTTTCATTGTCATGGAGTAAAGTCAATCAGGTCGGTCGAAACTGAGCTTGCGCGCCGCGCTGCGGGCGGCGCCTGTTGACGCAATGGTAAGGCAAAATGAACAGCTTGTCGCGCACACAGGCATCGCCGCGCGCTGCCGGGAGGACCGGCAAGGCAGCCCTGCGATGAGCGGCGCGGCCGGCCCCGGGACGGCCGCAGCCGTCACAGGGTGCTGGCGATGGCCGGCTTGGGCTCGGTCTCGGCGCGCGCGTGGGTGCTGGCCGGGCGCCGCAGCGGCGCCGGCTCGGCCGCCAGGCGCTCGGCCAGGCGCGCGTTGAACTGGTCCGACAGCTCCGGCGTCGCCTGCGCGCGCAGCACGTCCCCGATGCGATGGTAGGTATTCCACGCCAGCTCGCCATCGGCGCCGTGCAGGGCCGCGAACGCGAGTTCGATGTCGGCCTTGGCCAGCTCGCCGTCGCTCATGGAGGAAATGTGCTCGCGTATTTTTCTGTTCGTGTCCATCAGTAATCCATCACAGGAGGTGCGTGATCAAAAGTGACCGATTGTTACGATCATCGCTACACCTATCGTCGCTTGTCAACCGGAAAATCGAGCAAAGGCCTCAATTTTTCGGCGATTACTTCACGCGCCCGGAAAATCCGGCTGCGTACAGTACCTATTGGACATGCCATGACCTCGGAAATTTCCTCGTAGCTCAAACCTTCAATCTCGCGCAGGACGATCGCGGTCCGCAACTCGAGCGGCAGCGCCTCCATGGCGGCATTGACCGTATAGGCGATCTGCTTGCTCGCCAGCACCGACTCCGGTGTGTTGATATCGCGCAAGCTGTCCGCATCGTCAAACGCTTCGGCGCGCTCTGCATCGGCCTCGGTCGAGGTCGGGGCGCGCCTGCCCTGTGTGACGAGAAAATTTTTCGCAGTGTTAATTCCGATCCGGTACAACCAGGTATAAAATGCGGAATCCCCCCGGAAGTGCCGCAAGGCACGGTACGCCTTGATGAATGTCTCTTGTACTACATCTTCGGCCTCGGCCGGGTCGTGCACCAGGCGCGACACGAGGCGCATCAGCCTGCGCTGATACTTGCCTACTAAAAGGTCGAACGCCTGCCGGTCGCCTGCCTGGACGCGTTCAACCAGCAGCTGATCACATTCGCGTTCTGTCGTCACTGCCCATGTCCTCTTGGCTGCGGCGTGCTCGCGTCCATGTAGTTATAGAGTTGGCCCGCTGCAATAAGTTCAAAGTATTTTATTTGTCCCGAAAAATGTGTTGTCGCGCCCGGCAATCGCGCGCAGCGCCACCGCCAGCGTCCGGAACCGCCCTTGCGCCACGCTGTCGGGAAACAGCATGAGTGCCGTGACGCTGCCGGCCTCGTCGCGCAGGCGCAGCACCATCGCGCAGGACCAGATGGTCGAGCCTGGAATCAGGTCCACCAGCACCCCCGGCACACTGTCCGCGCTCACGTTCTGTTGTACCGTTACGCGTATCTGACCGAGTCCAGAAATATCAATCCGGCGCGTTGTTTCGGCGCACCCGAGGGTGCCCGGCAGCACCATTGCAGCGAGCCAGCAGCAGGCGGCCAGCAGCCAGGGCGCCGGAAAATCGCCCAGCCTGCCGGATGCGAGCGCGAGGCCGGCGCCGAGGTTGGCCGCGGCGTACAAAAGCACCAGCGCACGCAAAAAGCGCGACGGCCTGAGAACGGCGGAAACCGCAATTGACATGGTGGACAGGAAAGACCTGCGGGGCGCGCCGGCCACAATGGCCGAGCCAGGAACGCCGGCGAGAAACGCCGGCGCGGCGCCCAACCCTCTATGACAAGGGTGGGCGCCTTAAGTTCACACTTTTCCGATGATCAGCGTGCCGTTGGTACCGCCGAAACCGAACGAGTTCTTCACCGCGACATCGATCTTCATGTCGCGCGCGCTGTTGGCGCAGAAATCCAGATCGCAGGCCGGATCCTGGTTGAAGATGTTGATCGTCGGCGGCGACACCTGGTGGTGGATCGCCAGCACCGTGAAGACGGCTTCGAGGCCGCCGGCGCCGCCCAGCAGGTGGCCGGTCATCGACTTGGTCGAATTGACCACCAGCTTGGCGGCATGCGCGCCGAAGGTGCGCTTGATGCCCTGCACTTCGGCCAGATCGCCCAGCGGGGTCGAGGTGCCATGCGCGTTGACGTAGTCGACCTGCCCGATGTCGACGCCCGCATTGTTCAGGGCCGACACCATGCAGCGGCTCGCGCCACTGCCGTCCTCGACCGGCGAGGTCATGTGATAGGCGTCCGCGCTCATGCCGAAACCGAGCAGCTCGGCGTAGATCTTCGCGCCGCGCGCCTTGGCGTGCTCGTATTCCTCGAGCACCATCACGCCGGCACCCTCGCCCAGCACGAAGCCGTCGCGGTCGCGGTCCCAGGGACGCGAAGCGGTGCCCGGGTCGTCGTTGCGCGAGGACAATGCGCGCGCCGAGGCGAAGCCGCCCAGGCCGAGCGGCGAGATGGTCGCTTCCGCACCGCCGGCGATCATCACGTCGGCGTCGCCGTACTCGATCAGGCGGCCGGCGGCGCCGATGCTGTGCAGGCCTGTGGTACAGGCTGTCACGATGGCCAGGTTGGGGCCGCGCAGGCCATACTTGATCGACAGATTGCCAGAGATCATGTTGATGATCGAGGCAGGCACGAAAAATGGCGAAATGCGGCGCGGGCCGCGCTTGGTGTAGTCTTCCTTGGTCTCTTCGATCAGCGGCAGCCCGCCAATGCCGGAACCGACGATGACGCCAATCCGGTCGGCGTTTTCCTCGCTGACGACAAGGCCCGAGTCCTGCAGCGCCTGGATGCCGGCCGCCATGCCGAAATGGATGAAGGTGTCCATGTGGCGGGCGTCCTTACCGGGGATGTAGTCCTCGATATTGAAGCCCTTGACTTCGCCCGCAAAATGGGTCGAAAACGGCTGTGCATCGAACTTGGTGATGGTGGCGATGCCTGACTTGCCTTCCAGCGCCGCGCTCCACGTCTCGGCAACCGTATTGCCAATTGGTGAGACGCAGCCCAGGCCGGTAATGACTACACGACGGTTTCGTGAACGACTCAAACGATTCTCCCAGATTCAATCAGAAGCTTAGGCCTTGACGTGCGCCGTGGCGTAGTCGATTGCCTGCTTCACGGTCGTGATCTTCTCAGCTTGTTCGTCAGGAATTTCCATTTCGAATTCGTCTTCCAGCGCCATCACCAGCTCGACGGTGTCGAGGGAATCTGCGCCGAGGTCGTCAACGAACGAGGATTCGATCTTGATGTCCACTTCAGCAACGCCGAGTTGCTCAGCGACGATTTTCTTAACGCGTTGTTCGATATCCGACATGTTATGGCTCCATTGTGTGTGTTACGGAAAGTGCGCGCATTTTATCAGGTTTGCGCGCTGAAAAACACATTTCGGTGTTTGACGCTAATTCGACCGAAACTACTGCTAAAAGCTGAGAATCGCGGCACAAAGCGCGTGCGGCGCGATCAATTCATGTACATGCCGCCGTTCACGTGCAAGGTGGTGCCGGTGACGTAGCCGGCCTGCGCTCCGGCCAGGAACGCCACCGCGTGCGCCACGTCCTCAGGCGCGCCCAGGCGCGCCAGCGGAATCTGGGTCAGCAGCGAGGCATGCTGCTCGGCGCTCAAGGACTTCGTCATGTCGGTATCGATGAAGCCAGGCGCGACGCAGTTGACCGTGATGTTGCGGCTGCCGATTTCGCGCGCCAGCGCGCGGCTCATGCCAGCCACACCGGCCTTGGCGGCCGCATAATTCATCTGGCCTGGATTGCCGGAATGACCGACCACCGAGGTGATGTTAATGATACGCCCATGTTTGGCTTTCATCATGCCGCGCAGTACCGCGCGCGACAGGCGTCCCACCGCGGACAGGTTGGTGGCGATCACGTTGTCCCATTCCTCGTCCTTCATGCGCATGGCCAGCTGGTCCTGGGTGATGCCGGCGTTATTGACCAGGATCGACAGGCTGCCACAGCTTTTCTGAACCTCGTCGACCACGCCGGCGCAGGCTGCGGCGTCGGTCACGTTCAGCACCACGCCCTTGCCGCCGAGCTCCTTGAGGTACTCGGAAATGGCGGCCGCACCCGCTTCGGTGGTTGCCGTTCCCACCACCTTGGCGCCCTGGCGCGCCAGTTCCAGCGCGATCGCCTTGCCGATGCCGCGCGAGGCGCCGGTGACGAGTGCGACTTGATTATCTAGGTTCATGAATATCCTTAATGTCAAACGTTCAGCGATACTGCACTAACTGGCTCAGCCGGGATTGATTGCACTCAATACGCGCTCCAGCGAAGCCTGGTCCACGATGGCGTCGCCTGCCAGGCTGGCGTCGATCCGTTTTGCCATCCCGATCAGTACCTTGCTCGGCGCGCACTCGATGACCTGGGTGGTGCCTTCGGCCGCCAGCTTTTGCATGCTCTCGACCCAGCGCACCGGGCTGGCGGCCTGGCGCACCAGCGCGTCCTTGATGCCGGCCGGATCGTTCACCACGGCCACATCGACGTTGTTGATCAGGGCGATCCGGGGCGCTGCGAATGCGAGCGGCGCCATGTACTCGCGCAGGCGGTCCGAGGCGGGTTTGAGCAGCGCGCTGTGGAACGGCGCCGACACCGCCAGTTTCATGGCGCGCTTGGCGCCCTTGGCCTTGGCCAGTTCGCAGGCGCGCTCGACCGCGGCGCTGTGACCGGCGATCACGATCTGGGTCGGCTCGTTGAAGTTGACCGGTTCGACCACGCTGCCCGGCTCGGCGGCGGCCGCCTCGAGGCAGAGCGCGCGCACCGCATCGGCCGCCAGGCCCAGCACCACGGCCATGCCGCCCTGCCCGACCGGCACCGCGTCCTGCATGGCCTGGGCGCGAAAGCGCACCAGCGGCACCGCGTCCTTGAACGCGATCACGCCGGCGGCCACCAGGGCCGAATATTCGCCCAGGCTGTGGCCGGCAACGACCGATGGCGCGGCCCCGCCGGCCGCGATCCAGGCGCGGTACACCGCCACCGCGGCGGTCAGCATGACCGGCTGGGTGTTGGTGGTCAGGTCCAGTTCTTCCTTCGGGCCTTCGGCGATCAGCTTGCCCAGGTCGAAACCGAGCGCCTCGGACGCTTCGGCGACGCTCTGCGCGACCACCGGGTTGCCTGCGAAACCGTTCAGCATGCCAACGGCTTGCGAGCCCTGGCCGGGAAACAAAAAAGCGAATTTACTCATTGAACTGCTTCTCCAGTTGATTCTGTGCTTCTTACATGCGCGCCAGCACGGCGCCCCAGGTAAAGCCGCCGCCCACCGCTTCCAGCATGATCGTGTGGCCGGGCTTGACGCGCCCGTCGCGTACCGCCTGGTCCAGGGCCAGCGGAACCGAGGCGGCCGAGGTATTGCCGTGCTGGTCCACCGTGACCACCATTTTTTCGAGCGGCATGTCGAGCTTTTTGGCCGTGCTTTTCATGATGCGGATATTGGCCTGGTGCGGAATCAGCCAGTCGAGCTCGCTGGCGCGCAGGCCGGCCTTGTCGAGCACCTCGTGCGCCACCTGCTCGAGCACGCTCACGGCCAGCTTGAACACGGCCGGACCATCCATGTACAGGAAGCCGCTGCCGGCGATCGCGCCGCCGGCCAGGTTGCCCGGAACGCTGAGGATGTCGGCGTGGCGCCCGTCGGCGTGCATCTTGGTGGCAAGGATGCCAGGCTCCTGCGAGGCCGACAGCACGATCGCGCCGGCGCCGTCGCCGAACAGCACGCAGGTGGTGCGGTCTTCGAAATTGAGGATGCGGGAAAACACTTCGGCGCCGATCACCAGCACGTTCTGGTGCGCGCCGGACTTGATCAGGCTGTCGGCCACCGACAGCGCGTACACGAAACCGCTGCACACGGCCTGCACGTCGAAGGCGGCGCTGTTGTTATGCATGCCGAGCTTGCGCTGCACGATGCAGGCGGTACTGGGGAAACTTCCGTGAAAATCGGGGGTCGAACTGGCAACGATGACGAGGTCGATCTGGTCGGGCGTCTTGCCGGCCATCTCGAGCGCTTTTTTGGCAGCCTCGACCGCAAGGTCGGAGGAATTCTGCTCGGGCGCGGCGTAATGGCGCGCAGAAATACCGCTGCGCGAGAAGATCCATTCGTCCGATGTTTCAATGCCTTTTGCCGCCAGCTGGGCCGTGAGCTCTTCATTGCTCACGCGCTGTTGCGGCAAGTAGCTGCCGGTACCGATAATTTTGCTGTACAAAGTCATTGCGTGCCGTCCTGCTTAAGTTGTTGTACCTGATTCTTGCGGGTCAGGAGCACGGGGCATCAGCTCGGCGATGCGGCTCGAGAGCTGCTCCTGCACATTATATTTTGCTGCGTCAAACGAACGTTTGATCGCCCACTCATACGAATAAGAATCCGCCCCGCCATGGCTCTTGAACACCAGGCCGCGCAGGCCCAGCAGGCTGGCGCCGTTATAGCGCGACGGATTGAGACGATTTGAAATTTTCCTCAGGGCGCCACGCGCAATGAGCGCGCCCAGCATGGTCAGGGGGCTGCGCTTGAATTCGGTCGTCATGACGTTCTTGACGAAGCGCGCCAGGCCTTCGATCGCCTTGAGCGTCACGTTGCCGACGAAGCCGTCGCACACGACCAGATCGGTGGTGCCCCTGAAAATGTCGTTGCCTTCCACGTTGCCGTAGAAATTGAGCACGCCGCGCTCGTGATCGGCGCGCAGCAGCTTGGTCGTTTCCTTGACCAGCTCGTTGCCCTTGATCTCTTCGGTGCCGACATTGAGCAAACCGATGGTCGGGTGGGCGATGCCTTCCATGGCCGATACCAGCACCGAGCCCATGATGGCGAACTGGTGCAGGTGATGCGGCTCGCAGTCGGTGTTCGCACCGAGGTCCATCATGTAGGTCGGGCCGTCTTTCTGGTTGGGAAGGATGCTGCAGATGGCCGGGCGGTCGACCCCGGGCATGGTCTTGAGCACATAGCGCGACACCGCCATCAGCGCGCCGGTATTGCCGGCCGAGACGCAGGCGTGGGCACGCCCTTCCTTGACCAGCTCGATCGCCACGCGCATCGAGGAATCCTTCTTGCGGCGCAGCGCCACTTCGAGCGGATCGTCCATGGTCACCACTTCGGAGGCATGGATCACCGACAGGCGCGGATGGGAAGCGGCATGGTGCTTGGCAAGCTCGGCGCGCAACTGGTCCTGCAGGCCGACCAGGATCAGCTCAGCCTCAGGCTCGCGGTTGACGAACGAGATTGCCGCGGCAATGGTCACCGCGGGGCCGTGATCGCCACCCATGCAGTCGATGGATATTTTAATTGTCATGTGTTGGATTTGTACCGCTCAGAAACAACAGGCGGCAGGATGCGATCGGGTCGCAGGCGGGCGCCAGCCAGAACCGGCGAGGGTCAACATGAGGCAATGCACACGCCAATTGCAGCCGATGACAAAGAAAAAGCGGCGCCACGCAGGAAATACACGTTGCACCGCTTTCATCTTACTCAAAGCTAAAACGTCGATTACTCGTCGTTTTTGGTCTTGAGGACTTTACGACCACGATAGAAGCCGTTCGGGCTGATGTGGTGACGCAGATGCGTTTCACCGGTGGTAGGCTCGATACCCAGTTGCGGCGCGACCAGGAAGTCGTGCGAGCGGTGCATGCCGCGCTTGGATGGGGACTTCTTATTCTGCTGAACTGCCATGATGACTCCTAATACATAAGTTCTAAAATTCTAACACAATCGACCAGCAAATACATGCGAATCGAGTATCCCAGCGGCAAATTAATTACTTTACCGACATGTTTTAACGCTGTTCCTACATTTCACTACACACTGCCATACTCGACTACAACACGCGTTTGACACGTTCGTCACTTGCGGCTTGTCGCCGCCCAGGCCGCCGCCGGGGCGGCAGCCTTGAAAATCATTCTGGTTTCAGGTTCTTGAGGCCGGCAAACGGCGACGGCTTCTTCTTGTCGATCCCGTCCAACAGCCTGGTATCCGGGCACACCGCGTGTTTCGGCGCCAGCGGCAAGGCCAGCAGCGCCTCGTCTTCGATCAGGTCGCGGATATCGCAGCTACGGCTGCCGACGATCACGTCGATGCTCTCGTCGTCCAGCGCTTCCTCGATCTCGTCGGCTTGCTGGTCGTCCTTGCCGAGCATGAGCACGGTGCTCGAATCGATCTCGAACGCGAACGGGGTCAGGCAACGCTGGCACATCAGTTGTACGGTCCCGGCAACGGCCAGCGTCAGGCAGGGATAACCCTGCTTGCTGATGGCACCATCGAGCGACCAGGCGATCTGGCCCGACTGGTCCGCACAATCCTTACTTAACCGGCTCATTTCGGCGACAGGCGTCACACCCTCGCGATGGCCGTTGCTTCGACAAAATTCAAAAGCGTCGATGACAAAAGCGCTCATTTGCAGAAATTTTCCCCGGAAAACCTGCGATAATAACAGGCTTCTCCCTGCGCAGTCAAAGACTTAGCGCATTTTTTTGACGCGCGCGGTGGCGCCTGTTGCAGGCCCGGCAGATTGATAAGGCCAGCTTGCGGGGAGATCCGATTTATCACTTCTACTTATAGATAAAGGCCGCCAGGGCACATGATACCAACTTCAAGCACACCGCGCCTGATTCTTGCTTCGAGCTCACCCTACCGGCGCGCGTTGCTCGAACGCCTGCGCCTGCCGTTCGAGGTGATGGCGCCCGACATCGACGAAAGCGCCCTGCCTGGCGAGGCGCCGGAAACGACGGCGCTGCGGCTGGCGCGCGCCAAGGCCGGCGCCGTGGCCGGCGCCATGCCGGGCAGCATCGTCATCGGGTCCGACCAGGTCGCCACGCTCGATGGCGAGCAGATCGGCAAACCGGGCAACCACGCCAACGCCCTGGCCCAGCTGCGCAAGATGCGCGGGCGGCGCGTGGTGTTCCACACCGCCCTTTGCCTGTGGGATGCCCGCGCCGCGGCCCTGACCGGCGCCGCCCAGCTCGAGAACGTGCGCACCCATGTGACCTTGCGCGACCTGCCCGATGCCGAGCTCGACGCCTACCTGCGCATCGAACAGCCCTACGACTGCGCCGGCAGCGCCAAGAACGAAGGGCTGGGCATTGCGCTGATCGAAAAAATCGAGAGCGACGACCCCACCGCGCTGACCGGCCTGCCGCTGATCGCCCTGACCGGCATGCTGCGCCGCGCCGGCGTACGCTTTTTTGGCGTGTAAGCGCCCTCACCCACGATGAACTCCATGTCCGGCACCCTCTACCTGATTCCGAATACCCTGGGCGCGAGCGACGCTTCGCCCGACGCCCTGTCCCACATCATTCCCGAGCAGGTGCAGGCGATCACCTCCCGGCTTGACTATTTCGTGGCCGAAAACGCCAAGACGGCGCGCGCCTTCCTCAAGCTCATCGCGCTCAAGCATCCACTGGCGCGTCCGCTGCAAGAGATCGAGATTGCCGAGCTCAACGTCAACACCCCGGCCCAGGCGCTGGCCGGGCTGCTCGCGCCGCTGCTGGCCGGGCGCGACGCCGGGCTGGTATCCGAGGCCGGGGTGCCGGCGGTGGCCGACCCGGGCGCCGACCTGGTGCGCATGGCGCACCAGCATGGGATCACGGTCAAGCCGCTGGTCGGTCCATCGTCGCTGCTGCTGGCGGTCATGGCAAGCGGGCTGAACGGCCAAAGCTTCGCCTTCAACGGCTACCTGCCGACCGACGCCGCGCAGCGCGTCAAGCGCATCAAGGAGCTCGAGCAGCGCTCGCGCGCCGAAAAGCAGACCCAGTTGCTGATCGAGACGCCGTACCGCAATGGCGCCATGCTCGACGCGCTGGCCGGCGCCTGCCAGGCGGGCACGCTGATCTGCGTGGCGACCGACCTGAGCCTGCCGGGCGAATCGATCCGCACCATGAGCGCGGCCAAATGGAAAACCTTGCTGGGATCGGGCCAGGGGCCCGATTTCCACAAGAAACCGACGGTGTTCTTGCTGCTCGCGCAGTAGCCAGGCCGCACGCCGCGCCACGCTCAATGCATCTCGTGCGCCAGCTCGTTGACCCACTCGAAGGCGGCCAGCTCGATCTCGCGCATCTGCCTGACCGTCAGGTTCAGGTTGCGCAAGCGCTGGCGCAGCTCGGGGCTGCGCTGCGCCGTTTCGAGCAGCTCGACCACCCTGAGCATCTCGCCGAACTGCCCGGAGCGCTCGAGCAGCGCCGCGCGCACCTCGTCGGCCACGTCCACGGTATCGAGAATGTCCTGCATCGACATCGAAAACAGCGCGTCCGTGAGCGACATGATGCCAACCGTAAAACCGGTGCCGGCGCTCTCGCGCTGCCCCGGCCTGACCTTGCGCGTCATTAATTCGAGCAGCTTGCCGCGCGTGGTCGCCATCTGCAGCAGCGGCGCATTGAATTCGACCCCGCCTTCCGGCGTCGCATACAGCAAGATCTGCAGCCAGCGCTGCAGCTGATCGCGCCCCAGCACCGCCAGCGCCTGCCCCAGCGAATCGATGCGGGTGCGTGCCCCGGCCACCGGCGTATTCACCAGGCGCAACAGGTTCAGGCTGATCAGGGCGTCGCGCTGGACGCAGGCCTCGATCCGCGCGTTGTCGGCGTTCGACTTGACCAGTTCGAGCAATTGCAGGATCACCAGCTCGGACGGGGCGATCTTCTTGCCGCTCAGGAGCACCGGCCGGGCAAAATAATATCCCTGGAAATATTCGAATCCGAGCTCGAGGCATTGCTTGAATTCCTCGATGGTCTCGACCTTTTCGGCCAGCAGCTTTTGCCGCGGCCCCTTGAGGGTGCGCGCCAGCGTCGCCAATCCCCCCGGCGCCACGCCCTGCAGGTCGATCTTGATCACGTCGACCAGCTTGATCAGCTCACGCACCTGTTCCGAATCGGCAATGACGTCGTCCAGCGCGAACTTGAAGCCGAGCGCCTTCAGTTCGAGCACGCGCGCAATCAGGGCCGGCGTGGCCACCACCGTTTCGAGTATTTCGAGGATGACCTTGTCGGTCGGCAGGAAGCGCACGAAGTCGCTCATGAGCACCACTGCGTCGACGTTGAGGAAGGCGACCTGTTCGCCCACCACCTGCGCCATGCCCAGCTGCGAGGCGTGGGAAATGACGGCGGCGGTGGCGGCGGCGCCGTCGGTCACGCTCGCTTCGCTCGCGCCGGCGGTGCGAAACAGCAGTTCGAACGCGACCAGATGCTGGTCGCGTCCCAGGATAGGCTGGCGTGCGAGAAAGAAATCGTCGGACGAGACAGGCAAGTCGACCGCCGGATCGGTGGACACAAGAAACTCCCAGTAGCATTGGACGCACGGCGCCACGCGCGGCGGCGCCACTCATGCAATGACTATACTATAGAAGCCGGTTCCTTACCTTTTCGACATCGTGCGCCGGCTCAAGGCCGGCGCGGACCGGTATTGCGCGGCCCGGCCGGACGCCCCGGGCGCTCGCTGCCCGGCCTGCGCCCGGCGGCGGCCGGCCGCGCAGCGCTGCCCGCGGCCCCTGCCGCGCCCGGCGTTCCCGCCGGGGCCTGGCCTGGCAAGCGCAAACTGCCGGTCCCGCTGGTCGGGCTGGCGTTGCGCGCCTTGCCCACCGGCACCCTGACAGCGCCGTTGGCGCCCGTGCGCGCGCCCGCCGAGCCAGTCATCTGGGTGCCCTTTTCGATCGCGAAGGTGGCGCCGCCATCCTTGCCCAGCGCCTGCACCAGGTAAGGCATCACCTGGCGCAAGGTCGGTTCGAGCGTGTAAGGCGGATTGAGGATGAACATACCGCTGCTGTGCAGGCCGAAGCCGTCCGGACCGGGCGTGGACACCGTCAGCGTCACGTTCAGCCATTCCTTGGCCGCAAGGCGCTTGAGCTTGTCGGCGAACTGGCGCGACTCCATGCGCTGCAGCAGCGGATACCAGATCGCGTAGATCCCGCTGGGAAAACGCACCAGCGCATCCTCGAGCGTATCGCGCACGCGCCGGTAATCCTGCTTGTCCTCGTAGGGCGGGTCGATCAGCACCAGCGCGCGGCGCGACGGCGGCGGCAGCAGCGCCTTCAGTGCGTGGAAGCCGTCGCCACGCTCGATCAGCACGCGCTTGCCGCGCGCGGCCGGGCGTTCGCCCTGGGCCGCTGCGTGCGCTTCGACCTTGCGGAAGTTGTCCGCCAAGATCTTGCTGTCGGCCGGATGCAGCTCGAACAGGCGCAGGCGGTCCTGCTCGCGCATCAGCTTGTCGGCGCAGTAGGGCGAGCCCGGGTAGTAGCGCATCTTGCCGCTCGGGTTCAGGGCCTTGACCAGGTTGACATACTCGGCCAGCGGCTTGGGCAAGTCCTTGCGCTCCCACAGCGGCCCGATGCCGGTGTCGTACTCGGCATTCTTGGACGCGTAGCCGGCGTCGAGCGCGTACACCCCCGCCCCCGAATGGGTATCGATATAGGTGTAGGCCGTGTCTTTCTGGTTCATGTATTCGTGCAGCTGGATCTGCACGAAATGCTTGAGGACGTCGGCGTGGTTACCCGCGTGAAAGGCGTGGCGGTAGCTCAACATAGCGCGGAAATTCCATTAAAGAGGGTGTCAACGACGCGCTGGGGACCAGCGAAATATGCGCCATTATCCACTAAACTCGGGTCCGCCCCCTATTATTACGCCAATGCCAGCCATGTGCGGCGCGCACCGGCCCTTTCGGCGCGCGCCCGTCACCCGCCTCATGCGACTTTCTTGTCGAAGAACTGTTCGTCTTCGGTAGAACCGTGCAAGGCCGTCGTCGAGCTCTGGTTTTGCTGGATGGCCTGGGTCACCGCATCGAAGTAGCCGGTGCCGACTTCGCGCTGGTGCTTGACGGCCGTGAAACCGCGCTCGGAGGCGGCGAATTCGGCTTCCTGCAGCTCGACGAAGGCCGACATCTGGCGCCGCGCGTAGCCGTGCGCCAGGTTGAACATGCCGTAGTTGAGTGCATGGAAACCGGCCAGCGTGATGAACTGGAACTTGTAACCCATGGCCCCCAGCTCTTTCTGGAACTTGGCAATCGTCGCGTCGTCCAGGTTCTTCTTCCAGTTGAACGAAGGCGAGCAGTTATAGGCCAGAAGCTTGCCCGGGAACCTGGCGCGCACCGCTTCCGCGAACTGCTTGGCGAAGGCCAGGTCCGGCTTGCCGGTTTCGCACCAGACCAGGTCGGCGAACGGCGCATACGCCAGGGCGCGCGAAATGGCCTGATCGATGCCCGGACGCACTTTGTAGAAGCCTTCGACGGTGCGCTCGCCGGTCAGGAACGGCTGGTCGTTCGCATCCACGTCGGACGTCAACAGGTCGGCCGCCTCCGCATCGGTGCGCGCGATCACCAGGGTCGAGGTGCCCATCACGTCGGCAGCCAAGCGCGCCGCGGTCAGCTTCTCGAGCGCTTCACGGGTCGGCACCAGCACCTTGCCGCCCATGTGGCCGCATTTCTTGACCGAGGCGAGCTGGTCTTCGAAGTGAACGCCGGCCGCGCCCGCCTCGATCATCGCCTTCATCAGTTCGTAGGCGTTGAGCACGCCGCCGAAACCGGCTTCCGCGTCGGCCACGATCGGCGCGAAGAAATCGATATCGCCCTTGCCTTCGGACCATTGGATCTGGTCGGCGCGCTGGAAGGTATTGTTGATGCGCTTGACCACCAGCGGAACCGAATTGGCCGGATACAGCGACTGGTCCGGATACATTTCGCCGGCCACGTTGGCGTCGCCCGCCACTTGCCAGCCCGACAGGTAGATCGCCTTGAGGCCGGCCTTGACCTGCTGCATGGCCTGGTTGCCCGTCATCGCCCCGAGCGCATTGACGAACGGCTCCTTGTTGACCAAGTTCCACAATTTCTCCGCGCCACGCCTGGCCAGCGTGTGTTCGACCTGGAGCGAGCCGCGCAGGCGCACCACGTCGGCCGCGGTGTAATTGCGCACAACGCCTTTCCAGCGCGGGTTGCTGTCCCAGTCCGCTTGAAGCTCTGCTGCTTGCTGTTCACGGGTTGCCATGGTTGTTCTCCTAATTGAAAGCGAAGTTAAGTATCGAAATCCGTTAGACAAATAATAGGCCGATTTGTGCGCAGCAACAATAGTCTTATATAAGACACATAACTAAAATATTTACCTTTTAGTTCAATGACTTAGCAATTAAATTTTACGATATGAAATGAAATTTCTCAAAATGGAAGAGGCTGAGGAGGTGTATGGAAGAGTTCATTCCACGATGTGAAACAACGTGGCCCCTTGTGAAAAAACAGGACGGTTGACGCGAGGTGCTGCAGGACGCAGGTCAGGCGGGACCAGCCGCCTGACCCCGGAAAAACGGTGTATGCGCGATGTCAGGCGCGCTGCGGCGCCGGCGCACGGCTACGGCTGATGCCGCCAACCCCGACCGCCGTCAGGATCGCCAGCGCCTGGAACAAGCCGATGCAGATGAAGACCCAGGCCGGATGATTCGCATCCATGAGCGCGCCGAACAGCAGCGGGCCGACCGCCAGCCCGGTGTCCAGGCCTGAATACACGACGCCGAACACGCGCCCGGTGGCATGCGGCGGGGCCGCGGCGCGGATCAGCAGGTCGCGCGAGGGGCCGGCCACACCGCTGGCCAGGCCGATCACGCCCATGATCACCACCGCCATCCAGCCCGGCACGACGGCCGCGGCCAGCAGCAGGGCCATGAGCGCAGCGAGCGCGAAGGCGACGCCGATCAGGCGGTCGTGGTTGTCCGATTTTGCGGCCAGGAAGCCGCCCAGCAGCATGCCGCCCGCGGACGCGAGCATGTGCGCGGTGTAGGCCGTCAAGGCCGACGCGAGCGACATGCCGTACAGCGCGACCAGGCTGGGGGCCGACACGCTCTGGATCCCGCCCATGGCGAAGGTGCTCAGGAAGAAAAAGCCGAAGCACATCCATACCGCCGGCAGGCGCAGGAAGGCGAACGAGCCGCCCTCGGCCGCCAGTGCCGCTTTATGGGCGGGCGGATCGGGGCGCAGTGCGGCGCGGTTCAAGAACAGCAGCAACAGCACCGCCAGCGGCAGCACGGCGGCGGCCAGCAAGGCGCCGCGCCACGACGACAATGCCGCCACGCCGCCCAGGAACACCGGGGCCGCGGCCCAACCCAGGCTGCCGCTGACGCCGTGCACCGAGAACGCGTGCGCCAGGCGCGCCTTTGACACGCGCTGGTTCAAGATGGTGTAGTCGCAGGGATGGAACACCGCGTTGCCAAGGCCGGCGATCATGGAGCCGCACAAGAGCGAGAAGTAATTGCCGGCCGCGGCCAGCGTGAGCGCGGCCAGGGCGAACAGCGCAAGGCCGGCGAACAGCACGCGGCGCGCGCCGACCCGGTCCACCAGGAAGCCGGAGAGCGCCTGTCCGATGCCCGATACCACGAAAAACACCGTCATCAACAGGCCGAGCTGCGCGTACGACAGGCCGAATGCCGGTTTCAGCCACGGGAACAGCGCCGCGAGGATCAGGTGAAAGAAGTGGGAAACGCCATGCGCGAGGGCGACCAGGCCAATGACAAGGGCATCCTGGCGCAGGTGAGCGTTCTTCATGCGGTTCCCGATGTTGTTTGGCCAAGTGGCAGTGTAGCAAAAACGGGAGCGCGCGCGCTGACACCTCACAGTTCCCGGCTCCACCAACACCCGGGTTCTGTTTTGTTGCGGTTCTATGTGTCACGTCGTGCCAGCGCCAAGAATGCGCCAAGTCCAAGCATCGTAACGCCCGACACGCGATTCATCAGGCGAGCCCGTGCCGCTCGGGCGGTACCAGACTCCAGCAGGCGGTGAGCCACAAAGACCGCCACGACATCGACCAGCGTGTTGAGTGCAACGCAGATGCTGCCAAGAAGGACTAGCTGCGGCGCCAAGGGTTGGCTTGGCGAGATGAACTGCGGCAGGAAGGCCAGAAAGAACAGTGCGGTCTTGACGTTGAAGGCTTCGACCATGATGCCGTCGACCAGGGCACGACCGGCGCCTTGCATTGATTCGGTCTCCGCCAAGACCGGCTGCTCCTTGCGCAGCAACATGCGAATGCCCAAGTACACCAGATACGCTGCGCCAATGTACTTGAGCAGGTTGAACGCTACGGCTGACTGGGCAATGACGAGAGACAATCCCAGCGCCGCTGCGAGTACATGAAGCATCCCGCCGAGGCCAGTGCCCAAGCATGATGCCAGTCCTTCGGCGCGACCGCGGGCGACCGTGCGAGCAACCACGTAGGCGATGCCCGGTCCTGGGGTGATGGCAAGAACAACGGCGGCGATGAGAAAGGGAATGATCGACATGATATGGGGTGATCCTTAGCAGCTATCCAGCTTTGCGCATGGCCTGTGCCATGCTGCCATGCCCACGCGCATCCAGGGTGGCGGCGGCATTGAGCCGATCGCGCACCTCCCTGTTCTGGCTGAGCTTGACCTTGCCCACCAACGAGCTGATGGCAATCTCGATGCCCACGATGTTGCGCAGCATGCTGTCGATGTACTGCGGCGCAGAGTCCCCCATCGTCCAGGGTTTCGGTTCGCCTGCCTCATGTCGCTTTGTCAAACGCGCAACGATGCGACGAACAAAGCGCTCCTCGTCATGGATGGTCAGCGTACCGTGCGCATGCACGACCTCGTAGTTCCAAGTTGGCACCTGACGGTGTTCCTCATGCTTCGTTGGGTACCAGTTGGGCGAGATGTAGGCTTCGGCGCCCCGGAACACGACCATCACCGGGGAGCCCGCAGGACAGCGCTGCCAGAGTGGGTTGGCACGCGCCACATGAGCGGTGAGCACACCATGCGCGCCCTCCTCAGCATCAAATTCAAACGGGATGTGGTCGGCATCGAGTCCGGCACTCCCTTGTGTCACCAGCATGCCCAGCGGGTGTTCGCGGATGATGCGGGCCAGTTCTTCGGGACGGGTTTCGGTAAAGTGGGCAGGAATGTACATGGTCGACGGACAGATGAAGGAAAAAGGATTCGCGTCATTGTGCCGCGCAACCGGTACAATCAAAAGATCCAGTTTGAGAGATTCTAAATGGTCCAGTCTCGCCAACCGACTGACCGTCGCCACGGCGCCACCGGGGCAGGCCGCCGCATCTACGACCTGCTGCGGGCCCAGATCGCCGACGGCACGCTTCCACCAGGTGCTCGGGCACCCTCTACCCGTGCCTTGGCGGCCGAGCTGGGGGTATCGCGCACGACCGTCACCGCCGCCTTCGAGCAGCTCGCGGCCGAGGGCTTCCTCGTCACGTCATCCGGGCGCGTCGCACGCATTGCCAGCCCTTTGGCAACGCTTGGGGAGGCCAGTGCGCCTTCCGGTGATCCTGCCAAGTCGGAACCGGCCCTGTCCGACTTCGGACGCCGTCTGACGCGAATCGGCATGCCAGGATTGCCTCATGCGGAACCGGTTCGCTACGACTTCCTTTATGGCGCGGTGGCAACTCGGGACTTTCCCACCCTAGCCTGGCGGCGGGCCTACCAGGCGGAACTGGTGCGCCAGCAGCACAGCTTGTATTACGCGCCACCGGAAGGCGATGCAGAGTTACGACGGGCCCTCCAAGGCTATTTGCGCCGTGCGCGAGGACTTACCTGCACAACCGAACAGATTCTGGTCGTGCACGGCTCACAGCAAGCCATCGACCTGTGCGCGCGGCTACTGCTCGATGCCGATGATGCTTTTGTTTTTGAAGAACCGGGCTACCTCATGGCACGACGCTGCTTTGAGGCTACTGGCGCCGAATGCCTGTATACCCCGGTCGACACCGATGGACTGCAGACTGCCAGCCTGCCGCAGGACGAACGGGTCCGCCTGGTGTACGTGACACCCTCGCACCAGTTTCCGCTGGGAGGTGTGATGCCCGTCGGCCGCCGCCTGGAACTGCTGCAATGGGCCAAGCGCCACAACGCCAGGATCGTCGAGGACGACTATGACGGCGAGTTTCGCTATGGGCAGCGTCCCATCGACGCACTGCGGTCGATCGACACGGACAGGCGGGTGATCTACATCGGCACGTTCTCCAAAGCGCTGTCGCCGCAACTGCGGCTGGGGTATATGGTGCTACCGTCTGAACTTGTGCCGGTGTTTCGGCAGGCCAAGCGACTGGCCGACCGCCACGCGCCGGTGCTGGAGCAGCGTGTACTGGCATCACTGATCGATTCGGGCATTTACGAACGCCATGTGCGGCGCTTGCGCCGGGAGAACGATCGCCGCCGCGCAGCGTTGCTGGATGCCATTGCACACCACCTGCCAGAAGAGGTTCATGCCAGTGGCACAGCGGCTGGATTGCATGTCGTGCTTTGGCTGCCATTCATGACAGCGCAGCAAGAGCCAGCATTGATTCATGCCGCCCGAAGCAATGGTGTCGGCGTCTACCCGGTGACGCCGTTGTATGCCGACCAGCGAGCGGCGATGCAGCCCAGGTCAGCCGGTTTGATCCTGGGATATGCCAGTCTGACAGTCGAACAGATTCAACAGGGAATACGCATCTTGGCAATGGTCGTTGCGGAGATGATGCCAAGGTGATCGGATTGGTAACGAGAATTTCAGGTTCTGGTCGCTGCTACAGACCGCAAATTAACGTTTGCTTATTTGACACGCCAAGGTCTGAGTGAGAATACCTGCCGGAATTTCCTTACATCCGGAAACATTCTGACCCGCCCACAACGGTGAAAAATCGCCACAACCCATGCTTTCTGCCTTAACACGCAACGGTGCCGATGCCTTGGCTGCGAACGGGAACTTGGGTGCGGCTGGATTCATTGGTCCAAGTTGTTTCATCAGACGATTCACAATGCCACGGGCTGGTCTGCCTGAAAAAACATTGGTCAGAGCAGTGGTTTGTGCGTTATCACTTTTCAGCGCAGCCCGATGGACGGCGCTCGTCGTTGCTTCTGGGCAAAGCATATAGGCGGTACCCACTTGCACAGCGGCCGCACCCAAATCCAGTGCCGCCCTGACACCGCTTGCGTCTGCAATACCGCCCGTTGCAATAACGGGAACCTTCACGGCACAGACAATCTGCGGGAGTAATGCGAAGGTGCCTATCTGGGTACTGATGTCGTCGCTGAGGAACATCCCGCGATGCCCGCCAGCTTCGAAGCCTTGTGCAATGATGGCATCTACCCCGTGAGCCTCCAACCAAAGCGCCTCTTCAACGGTGGTTGCCGACGAGATGATCTTTGCCCCAGAACTGCGAACCCGACTCATGAGTTCAGGCGACGGTAAGCCAAAATGAAAACTCACCACTGCCGGCTGATATTCGCACACCAAATCGGCCATTTCACGGTTGAAAGGCATGCGCGCAGGACCAGCAGGCGCCGTGGACGAGTCGATGCCAAACTCGATGTAGAAATCAGCGAACATAGTTTGCCATGCTCTGGCCAGGTCATGGTCCGGAACCTGCGGTTGGTGACTAAAGAAATTGAGGTTGAAAGGACGAGCCGACTGCACACGGATGGTTTCGAGCTCGGCTCGTAGTACGTCCGCACTGAGCATCGCGCAAGGCAGGGAGCCCAACCCGCCGGCATTTGAGACGGCAATCGTCAGCGCGCTGTTCTGAACCCCCGCCAGTGGCGCCTGGATGATAGGGAGTTCAATCCCAAAAAGTTCCTGTATCGACATGGTTCCTGTCCTTGTGTATGAGTGTTAGCGCTTCGGGGATACGGCACGGCAGCCTCGCCAAAGCGAAAGCGAAGTGACGGCCAAAAGCACTGTTGCGACTGCGTTAGCCCAACTCAATGCATCCCATCCGGCAATTTGAGCGCTGCCGATAAGCCGCACCAAGACCGGGCCTGCGATTTGACCGGCGGCAAACCCGGCGGTCATTCGTGCCAGCAAGGGCGTCGGATGCGACGGCATCCGCTCCCGAGCCAGTTGAAGCCCCGCCATGGTGGTAACCATGAAGGTTCCACCAACCAACACCGCCGAAGCCACCAGCACCCACAGGGCCTGTTGGAGCAGCGGAAGCAAGGTTCCGACGGCCATGACAGCCTGGGCTGCAGCCCAGACCTTTCTTCGTGGCCACGCCGACAACCAGCGCGATACAAAGGCGACCGACAGTGCCGCTGCCGCGCCAAAAATTGGCCAGGTCAGTCCGAATACGAGCGGGTCTGATACCAGTTGCCTGGCCATGGTTGGCAAGAATGTAGCGGGGATGATGTAGCCAAAGCCAAAAGCGCTGTAGCAAAAAACTATCCCGAGATTGCCTTTGCCGATATGCGGCCCTGTCGCCTGATTTGCGGCTGCATTTATTGTCTCGGTGGAGGAAGTGACAGATTGAACCGCGAGGCTGCGCAGCACATAGATGATCCCGACGGCAGCCAATACCGCAAGCTCTATCCACAACGTCAGGGCAGACTGATTTCCCCCGAGCCAAGCCATGATGCCGGTAAGGGTGATACCCAAGCCGACACCGGTGTATATCCACCCGCCCAGCGAAGTTGATTCTCTACGTGCTAGCTCAGGCAAGCACCAACTGCTTGCACATACCAGGACCCAGGCACTGAAGACCCCAGCACTACCGCGCAGAACTGCACCAACCAACGGGAGCGAAGCATTTCCCCATGCCATGCCCAGTGATGTCAGCGCGACGCCAATCAGTCCAATCCGAAGGCCGCGCCGAGGGTCGCGCCCGAACCACGATGCCGTCAGTGCTCCGACCAGATAACCAATGTAGTTGGCGGCAGCCCATTCGGCGCCGGTGACAGCATCCAAGGTTCCATCTCGCAGCATCAGCGGCATCAATGGCGTGAAGGCAAAGCGGCCGATCCCCATCGCAACAGCAAGCCCGACAAGACCAATAATGACAATCGTCCAGGGTGACTGCGGAGCGGGGCTATGTGTGTTCATGGTGGCATTAGACTCCAATGCGTTAGAATCGAATAGTGAATTATTTATAGAAACAATTCTTAATATGAGAATAATGAACCTAGAGGACTTGCATATCTTCCGAAGTGTGGCTTTGGAGGGAGGAGTGCTGCGGGCAGCAGCACTGCTTAACCGTGTACCGTCTAACGTGACAACCCGAATTAAGCAGTTCGAGGGCCGGCTGGGGACCAAGCTGTTTCGTCATCAAGGCCGCAACGTGGTGCTGACCGATGCCGGCAGGACATTGCTTGGGCACGCTGAGCGCTTGTTAAGAATGGCCGACGAGGCCGAGCAGGAACTTTGTCACGGCGTTATCCGGGGCTCCTTGCGGTTGGGGTCGCTGGAAAGCGCTGCCAGTGTGCGACTGCCGCCCATCTTGTCGCAATATCATGCCGAACATGCGGAAACGCATGTCGAGCTTCAAACTGGAACAACAGATGCTTTGCTGCGCCAACTGGCGAATCACCACATTGAAGCCGCGTTCGTATCGGAGCCCTTTGAAAAGGGAAGACTCTCGTCAATCAAGGCTTTCGAGGAAGAACTTGTATTGATTTCGTCGCAAGGTACCCCGAGCGTGCGAAACGCAGCTGACTTGGCAAACCAGTCCGTGGTGGCCTTCCCGCATGGCTGCTCCTACAGACGTCGTCTGGTGGATTGGTTTGCCGAGTCGGAGATTTTTCCAAGCCGCTTCCTCGACCTTGGCTCCTATCACGCCATCGTCGCCTGCGTAGCTGCTGGGTCGGGTGTGGCCATCGTGCCCGTTGCCGTACTGGACAATGCAGTAATGGGTGGTTCGGTTCTGCGTCATCCGCTACCGACGAAACTCCGAAAGAACTGCACACATTTGGTATGGTCTGGCGCTGCCAGTTCGCAATTACAGGAGTTGATAAAACTGCTTCCGAAACAGGCATAAACCAACTTCTGTTTTTTGACACAGTATTGGGTTCCCGCTAGTGCGGGAACGACGTGCAAATGTCAACGCTTTATTCCGGACAGCAGTGCGCGCAGACGGGAACTCCATTGTGCTTCGCGTGCCGTGCGCAAGCGAGCCTGTACAGCTGCCCGCTTGCGCCCCCGGACGACTGCCCGTTACTTGACCAGGTCGACCGCTGCCGGCTCGGCTTCGAATACCAGCGCGCCGCCGCGCACCCGCACCGGCACCGTATCCTTGGCTCCGAACTTGCCCGACAAGATCAGCTTCGAGAGCGGATTTTCGATCTGCTGCTGGATCGCGCGCTTGAGCGGGCGTGCGCCATACACCGGGTCGTATCCGGCCTCCGCGATCTTCTGCAGGGCCTCTTCGGACACGTCCAGCTTCATCTCCATGCTGGCCAGGCGCTGTTCCAGGTGCCGCAGCTGGATCTTGGCGATCGCGCCGATGTTTTTCTCGTCAAGCGCATGGAACACCACGATGTCGTCGATGCGGTTGATGAACTCGGGCCGGAAGTGCGCGCGCACCTCGGCCATCACGGCCAGCTTCACCACCGCCGGATCGTCGCTGTCCATCGACTGGATCTTGTGCGAGCCAAGGTTCGACGTCATCACGATCACGGTGTTCTTGAAGTCGACCGTGCGGCCCTGCCCGTCCGTCATGCGCCCGTCGTCGAGCACTTGCAGCAGCACGTTGAACACGTCGTGGTGCGCCTTCTCGATTTCATCGAGCAGGATTACGCTGTAGGGCTTGCGCCGCACCGCTTCGGTCAGGTAGCCGCCTTCTTCGTAGCCCACATAGCCGGGCGGCGCGCCGATCAGGCGCGCAACCGAGTGCTTCTCCATGAATTCGCTCATGTCCATGCGGATCATCGATTCCTCGGTGTCGAACAGGAAGCCGGCCAGCGCCTTGCACAGCTCGGTCTTGCCGACCCCGGTCGGCCCCAGGAACATGAACGAGCCGTACGGACGGTTCGGATCGGCCAGACCGGCGCGCGAACGCCTGATCGCGTCCGACACCGCGACAATCGCCTCGTCCTGCCCCACCACGCGCTTGTGCAGCTCGTCCTCGATGTGCATCAGCTTGTCGCGCTCGCCTTGCATCATGCGCGAGACCGGAATGCCGGTCGCGCGCGAGACCACCTCGGCGATTTCCTCGGCCCCGACCTGGGTGCGCAGCAGCTTGGGCTTGGCGCCCGTGCTTTCCTGCTCGGCCTCGGTGTCGGCGTGCTTGAGGCGCGCTTCCAGTTCGGGCAGCTTGCCGTACTGGAGTTCGGACACCTTCTGCCAGTTGCTCTCGCGCGTGGCCTGCTCCATCTGCTGGCGCACCCGCTCGATCTCTTCCTTGATGTGGGTGCTGCCCTGCACCACCGCCTTCTCGGACTTGAGAATTTCCTCGAAGTCGTTGTACTCGCGCTCGAGGCGCGCGATCTCGGCGTCGATCAGTTCCAGGCGGCGCCGCGAGGCCTCGTCCTTTTCCTTCTTGACCGCTTCCTTTTCGATCTTGAGCTGGATCAGGCGCCGCTCGAGCTTGTCCATGACCTCCGGCTTGGAGTCGATCTCGATCTTGATCTTGGATGCGGCTTCGTCGATCAGGTCGATCGCCTTGTCGGGCAGGAAGCGGTCGGTGATGTAGCGGTGCGACAGTTCGGCCGCCGCGATGATGGCCGCGTCGGTGATCTCGACCTTGTGGTGCAGCTCGTACTTGTCCTGCAGCCCGCGCAGGATCGAGATGGTCGCCTCCACGCTCGGTTCGTCGACCAGGATCTTCTGGAAGCGGCGCTCGAGCGCGGCGTCCTTCTCGATGTACTTGCGGTACTCGTCGAGCGTGGTCGCGCCCACGCAGTGCAGCTCGCCGCGCGCCAGCGCCGGCTTGAGCATGTTGCCCGCGTCCATCGCGCCTTCGGCCTTGCCGGCGCCGACCATGGTGTGCATCTCGTCGATGAAGACAATGGTCTGGCCTTCGTCCTGCGCCAGTTCCTTGAGCACCGACTTGAGGCGCTCCTCGAACTCGCCGCGGTACTTGGCCCCGGCCAGCAGCGCGGCCATGTCGAGCGAGAGCACGCGCTTGCCCTTGAGCGAATCGGGCACCTCGCCGTTGACGATGCGCTGCGCCAGCCCTTCCACGATGGCGGTCTTGCCCACGCCAGGCTCGCCGATCAGCACCGGATTGTTCTTGGTGCGCCGCTGCAGCACCTGGATCGCACGCCGGATCTCGTCGTCGCGCCCGATCACCGGGTCGAGCTTGCCCAGGCGGGCGCGCTCGGTCAGGTCGAGCGTGTACTTCTTGAGCGCTTCGCGCTGGCCCTCGGCCTCTTGCGAGTTGACGCTTTCGCCGCCGCGCACCGCGTCGATGGCCGTCTCGAGCGCCTTGCGCGCCAGCCCGGCTTCGCGCGCCAGCCGGCCCGCGTCCGACTTGTCCTCGGTCAGCGCGAGCAGCACCATTTCGCTCGAAACGAACTGATCGCCGCGCTTTTGCGATTCCTTGTCGGCCAGGTTCAGCATCGACATGAATTCGCGTCCGGCCTGCACCTCGCCGCCGGTGCCCGACACCTTCGGCAGGCGTTCGAGGGAGCTCTTGAGCGCCTGGCTCAAGCCGCCCACGTTCACGCCGGAGCGCTGCAGCAGCGAGCGGGCGCCGCCGTCATCCTGGTTGAGCAGCGCCACCAGCAGGTGCACCGGCTCGATATATTGGTTGTCATTGCCGACCGCCAGGCTCTGGGCGTCCGCAAGCGCCTCCTGAAGCTTGGTAGTGAGTTTGTCTTGCCGCATGATAATGCTCCTGATCTTTAACCTGTTAGCAAGATTGGGATGGCGACGCGGTTTTCAAGATGGCATTGGCGCATCCATAACACACTTTGACGTCCTCCCCGACCTAAAGGACGGGGATTCCGTGTGACACGAACGCAAGCGCAAGCTTGCGGTGCTGTATCAG
>Ga0207975_100288_pt1 | contig 31491 bp, 28 predicted proteins | sample LakWasMe91_HOW11_2_FD_183913 | JGI IMG/M metagenome (GOLD analysis project Ga0207975, IMG submission 183913) | Freshwater sediment methanotrophic microbial communities from Lake Washington under simulated oxygen tension - Sediment Metagenome... | ecosystem: Environmental > Aquatic > Freshwater >...
TAAAAAGAGCTTTAGATTTGTTTCCAAAATATAAAGATCCCAGCTGACTTTCACCCTTTCTATTGTCATTGGAACGGATTGCCAATGTTAGTGAATCCATAAGCTGATAGTGCGAAAAAGTAGTTGTCCCTTTCCATTTCACCTCCCCTCTCCAATCCTTTATCTTTCCTTTAAAAATTACGGGAACAGATCCATCAATAAGATAAAAATTGGGAGGTAAAACACGAACCTGAACCGATTGAAAAGGAAAATCAGTGCGACTGGGATGAATCTTAAATTTATTTCTATTCTGTAAGAGGGTATCCAAGGCGGTAACCAAAAGTGGAGCGGTATAGCTACCCAGATATATTTTGCCATTGTCCGCCCCTGCAAAATAATAGGAGCTAAACCGGAGATCGATTTCTTTAACTTTTGTTGCGTTCCCTGGAAAACGACGAACAAAATTATTGCGATGATGTATAATGTCTTCCGATAATAGGAACAATACAGCAACGGTACCAATACTAAAAAAAGTCGTAAGCGAAAAAATACTGGCGAGTACAGCAGGTTTCGAAATACGGTGTGTCCATGACACCCCGCCGGCCAATATCAGTATACCCACAGTCGCCAGTATTATAAAAGCAATATTAAAAATAAGATGTTCTTTCCATCCTAATTTTTCAAGAATTCCGCCGCAGGAACAAGGGATGAAGGAACTGTAATTCAGAATAATAAAAATGTATACCGTAAACATAAGCATTAAACTGAAAGCGGCAAAAAGAGCGATCATACGCCATCTGGGAAAAAGAAGTAAGAAAGCCAGAATCAATTCAACAATTGGAACCAACCAGGAAACCCAACTGGCAAAAGCACTTAGTAATGGCGATTGTCCCAACTGGACTTGAAAGTTTTCAAAATCCAATAATTTACTGACTGCTGCATAGACAAATAACAATACAAACAACAGACAAATTATTTCTACAATTCTGCTTTTAATAGTTTCCTTCCATTCCATGTTTTCTGAAGTTTCAGTTTAGACAATTATGATTTGAATCGAAACAAAACTACAATCATTTATTTGACAGGTCGTTACCGAAAACCTGCCATGATTTTTCAAAAACATTCAATTTTAGTTAAAAACAAAAAACATTGATTTACTGTTAAAAATGGACTTGCTAAAAAAGATGCCAATAAGCCGTTTTATATTGGCATCCCTCCTTTTTTTTACTTTCCTGTCTCACTTAACATAGTAAGCTTTTCACTGAGTTCTGTAAGCCCTGCTTTTTGAAGACATTCTTCTGCCAAAAGTTTTAGTTCCTGCAGATTCTCATGCGCAATGCTCGCCAAGAAAATTGACGATCCTTCATCCTCAGTAGTCGATAATCCGCGTCCAATAACATGGTTCAATAGCAGTACATTTTTTCGTGAAATTTTCAAATCAATCTTCACTACATCTTTCATTCCAGGGATACTTAAAACCGTATCATACACTTTGGAAACATCATTCTTTGTAATCATAATTTTCACGTTTTAATTAATAATTTATCTGTTGTAAATGTAGAAACAAGCACTGATTTTATTCGGTTCAAAATTTAGTGAGGATTGTTTAACGCTTAAAGCTTTTCTAATTTAGTTGTAGTAATAAAAGTCTGAAAGACTGCTGTTTTTTGTGCAGTCGGCCAGATGAACGGTTGTCGGACAACCGGATCTGGCCACCTCTAGCCTCGGAACTCGGCGGTGGAGACATTCAAAGGAGAAAAGAGTTTGAAAAATGAAAAAAGAACGATGATGGAAAGAGAAAATTCAAACAGAACCCGAAAAATCACAGTGAGACTGACACTAGAAGAATACGCGAAAATTGAAAGCAAATTTAAAGCCAGTACTTGCCGTAAGTTGAGCGACTATATACGCAGGCATCTATTTGAAAAGCCCATTACAGCCAAATACAGAAACCAATCATTGGATGATTTTATAGAAGAAACTGTTGCACTTCGTAATGAGCTAACCGCTATTGGAAATAATGTCAATCAAGTTGTAAAAAAGATGCATACCCTGCAACAAATCCCTGAATACAAACAATGGATTTTGCAGTACGAATTTGAAAAAACAATCTTGTACAACAAGGTAAATGATATTCAAAATAACATTCAAAAAATTACGGACAAATGGTTACAATCATAAAAACAAGCCATTCGATCCGTAGTATTTTAAACTACAATGAGAATAAAGTGAAAGCTGGTGTAGCGGAGTGCATTGGCGCAGGAAACTACCCCGTTGATGTGGATAAAATAAGTGATTCCTTAAAGATAAACCGCTTTACCAAACGACTTGAATTAAATGAAAATACCAAACGAAATAGTGTTCATATTTCACTGAATTTCGACCCCACGGAAAATTATTCAAAAGAAAAACTGATGGCGATTACCGATACTTATATGGACAAAATAGGGTTCGGAAGACAGCCATTTTTAGTATACCAACATTATGATGCGGGACATCCCCACGTACATATAGTCTCAGTTAACATTGAAAGGGACGGAAAAAGAATTGACATGCACCATTTGGGCATTCGAAAATCCGAACCTGCAAGAAAAGAAATTGAAGAATTATTTGGACTCGTAAAGGCAGAAGGACGAAAAAAGATAGAACAATTTAAGATCGAACCAATTTCAATGGGCAAAGTGCGCTATGGAAAAATTGAATCTAAAAAAGCCTTAACCAATGTATTAACTTTTGTACTGAATCAATACAAATATTCCAGTCTTCCCGAGCTCAATGCTATATTAAAACAGTACAATGTCCTGGCTGACCGAGGTAGTGAAAAGTCACGAGTTTTCCTGGAAAACGGTCTGGTTTATAGAATACTGGATGAAAAAGGAATTCCAGTTGGTGTCCCCGTTAAAGCTAGTGACTTTTATAACAAACCTACTCTGAAATTTTTAGAAGAAAAGTTTAGGAACAATAAAATTCGAACCGTTTCAGACCAACGACATGTAAAAAATAATATTGATATGGTAATTTTAAAAAAAGATAAAATATCACTAACTGAATTCGAAAAAGAATTACAAAAAGAAGGAATAAATACTCTCTTTAGAAAAAGTGAAACCGGTTTAGTATATGGGATAACCTATGTGGATCATGTGACCAAAAATGTTTTTAACGGAAGCAGTTTGGGAAAAGAATATAGTGCGAAAGGGATTCTGGAACGTTGTGAACCTCCTATCGTTGCTGAAAATAAACAGCAACTCTCCGAAAGACTAAAGGCTTTCACCCTTGAAAATAATTCCAAAAAAACATTGGATGTTTTGGCAATTTGCAAACTAATCGATTCTTTATTGCAACCGGAAATGACTTATGATTATTTACCTAAGCAATTGAAGAAGAAAAAGAAGAGAAGAATTCGAAAAGGGATTTAAAAAATTCAAGAGGATACCCCTTGAAGATATTTTCCTTTTTTGTTTGCATGTCCATTACTTTGGATAAAACTATAGAAAGAATTTTGAAAACTATTCAATTTTTAAAATATAATTTCTCTCTTATTTCTGTTTATATATCTAAGATAAAATTTTATATTTTCTTATAAATCGAAATACTTATTTTGTAAATAGCTGACTCTTTAGTACTTACTGTCAAAAATGTTTTATTGTTGTATGCTACCTCAAATACTTTATCTGAATTGTATGGAGTATTACAATCTGAAAGATATTTGTATTCTTCTAACACATCTTTTTTTATGCTATTATATTCTGATAGTTTATTTTCTTTACCATTATAGAAATAAATTATTTTTTCATAGGTGGTGATTTTACCGCCATTTTTACTATCTGTAACGAGGGTAATAAATTGCGTCCTAACAAAGATAGGAACTCCATCATATTTATAATAGACCTTCTAAAACTTTGCTAGCGTTCTCATTTTTTGGATCCAATTCGATGGATTTTTTATACATTTTGATAGCTTCCTCTTTGTTATTATCCTTCAATAAGGCTTCTCCAAAACTGTCATAAGCATTCGAGCTGTTTGGAAAGAGGAATACATTTAATTTAAAGACCTGCAAAGCATTTTTAATTTGACCTTTTTGCATCATTCTGTATGCCCATTCGTTGATTTCAAATTCATTTGGTATAAAATAAGGGTCTTTTTTAAGTTGTTCTTTCACAATTTTAATGGCTTGATCGAATCCGCTTTTTTGCAAGTTTATTCTCAAAAAAGTCAATGGATCTGCATTTAAAATATCAGGGATATAACAAGCCGCTAATTCTTCCAGATAATCTTCAGGAGAACCGCCTCCGAGATTGGTTAATACAATTACCGCCAGGTCGTCATCGGGATAAATAAGAAAAGCAGCCCGTCCACCACCTGACATACCTATAGCCCTATGATGTTTGCGAAATTTTGCCAATCCCCACCCGAGTGCCCACGGAGTATTTTCACCATTATTAAATTGAATTGGAGACCACATTGTTTCTAAAGTTGATTTGGATTTTAAGAGTTTGCTGTTTTGCAATGCAATAACCCATTGTGCCATGTCTTCTGCAGTACTGTTAAGCCCGGCAGCCGTTCTTCTGAAATAGGGGAACTCGTAATAATTATTTACCATTTTTTTCTCCTTATATTTTTGTCCGTCCAATTCTGTTCTGTAAAAATAAGTTGGTGCAAGATGTGGTATCACATCACGGGAATCACCAAAAATGGTATTGCGTATACCCGCAGGTTTAAATTGTTTTTCTGAAAAAACTTCCGCAAAGGGCTTTTCTCTGAATTTATCTATTATTTTTCCTAATAAATACGCGTTGGTTTGATTATAGCTAAAACGCTCACCAGGTTGAAATTCCAAAGGTTTGGATTTTAATTTTTCCCATATGGTTTCTTCATTTTTCAGACTTCCCAAGCCCCCCGTATACGGGTCAAGCAGCTTTAGCAGATCGGGTAATCCTGAACAATGAGTCAGTAACTGATTAACTGTCACAGGTCCCCACTCTATAGGAAGATTGTCTAAATATTTAGAAACAGGTGCCGATAGCTCGATCTTTCCATCTTCAACCAGTTGCATAATAGCCACGCTAGTAAAAACCTTTGTACATGAATTGATGGCGAAAATTGTTTGGTTATCTACAGGAATATTGTCCTGAATATTTGCAACACCAAAGGATTTATTTAAAACAATTTTTCCGCATTGAACAATTGCTATTTGTAATCCTGGTATTTTTCTCTCGCTCATTTCTCTTTTAATAATTACATCAATAACATCGGTTTTATTTTGAGCAGACAAAGATGTTCCAGTAATTATTAAGACAATTAAGATGATGTATTTCATAATATTGATATGTTTTAATGTTCTTTAAGTAAAAAATAGTATATGACTCTCAACAAATAGATTATTATTGTCTCCTCGTTTTGAAGTACTTTTACTTTACTGGTTCGGTTATTGTTTTACCCCTCCTATATCAAAGCATAAATCCAATCCAGCTTGCTAATAGTATAGCAATTAAAACCAGCACGGTTCTATGTAGCGCGTTCCTGAAAAAGTTATTCAGGGAATGAAAGCCTGCTACAGCCAATAAAAATATGTACTAACATAAAAAATGATAATGCTCCCAAACCGTTTCTTTTCTTTCATTATTCTTTATCTGAATTACATTATTCAAAACTAATCATAAGAAAGCTAAAAAGAATTAACGATGGGTAAGTTTTACTTCCCGGTCACTTTTTTTCTAAGTCGGCTCATGCTTTCTTCAGTCAATCCCAGATATGAAGCAATTATTTTCAGAGGTGTACGATGAAAAACTTAGGGAGGCTGGTGAATGGCTATTGTTTTCAAGCTATATCTCCTTAAAGAATCTTTAATTTCTTAAGAAGCTGCTTTTAAATTTAACATTATATCACTTTTTATATTTTTTGGAGAAATTCATTACTCCTTGATGACAATTTTAATCTGAATTAAATGTTAACGGAATTTGTAGCTTATCTTTTATTATAGCAACTCCAGCTGATTTTTATTTAATTTCCTAAAGTTTATATAGATTATTTCAAGATTGGAATTTCCACAAAACTATCGTTAAACCATTTGATCACCAACGGTTTTTTTGCATCGGCAATGGTTTCGCTGCTCACGGTTTTCCCTGTTCCGTAATTGAGTTCTGAGAATGGGTTTTTATTGATATTCAGTACCACTACAAGCCGGCTGCCTTTCTCTAGCTGTTTGCTAACCAGATGGGTGTTTTCAAACTTTATGATCTCTTTCTTCTCAGGTGTCAACAGTTGCCTCCGAGTCATATCTTTGGCATAGCTTGCCCGCCCTATGTAGTAAGAAAGGTGAAAATATTTTCCTTCGGAGTTTAGTTCATAAAGCGTGACACCGATGTCGGCATCTTTTTTATTGATGCTCAACCGTATATTTCCTTTGAACGATCCATTGACGATCACAGCCTGCTGTATGGGTTCGCTGATGAAAACATAACCGTTTTTACCAGATAGATTGTCGCGTACGATAGGGTCAGGATAATAATCATTATTGCTATTTTCCCGGTCGGCAAAATCCACTTCTTGTGTTAGAAAGGTCTCATTCTTTGGCTTTTTTAAATCCAATGAAAAACCTTCTCTTACTTTTTCCGAACTCAGGTAAAATTTAAGATAGTCATTATGCATCGCATCCAGTGAAGAAGCACTCCGCCATTCATCTGTACTCATTACCTGGTAATTGATCTTATCTTTCAGAAAAGTGGGTTTCACAGCACCTTTCAGCACATAGTCGAGCCATTGATATGTGTACTCTTTAATGGGGAATAAGGCTTTTTTGCTGATGGTATAACCGTTAATAGTTTCCTGTCCCCCCGATTGTGTACCGAAATGTCCATAAGGCCCGATAACAAGATACACCGGTATTTTGGGATTGTACTTGTTCATTTCCTTGAGGTAATAAATCCCCGAATTCTGCGAATCATTGTAATAGCCGTCAAAAGCCAGAACAGGAATATTGATCTGGGCAAAATCATTCTTGTACGGAGCCATATTCTGCCAATACGCATCGAAATCGGGATGACTGATCCAGCGCTGGAACAGCCGGTTGGGCGTTCCGTCGATGCTATCCATTTTATTGTAAGCTGCTCCGATTTCCCACCATTTGAACATCATATTGCGGAATCGTTGTCGATCATCGCCTGTTTTGTTGTCAAGGTATTTGTTATTTCCTACATAAAAAGACCATTCATAGTTGGGGTTAACAAAAATATTATTCTCCATAGGAAGTCCCATTCCCGGACGGTTTGCAACATAAGGAACAATGGTTTTTAAGGCCGGATGCCGTTTTTTTGCCGCAGCCCATTGTGTAAATCCATTATAACTGCCTCCATACATCCCAACACTCCCGTTACACCAAGACTGTCTGCTGATCCAGTCAATAACATCATAAGCATCTTTTCCATCGGTTTCATAAGGAAAAATATCGGATCTGCTGAAACGTTTACCTCTTGTATAAGCCATAACTCCAACGTATCCCCTATCAGCAGCCTCTTTAAGCGACTGTATATCCCGCCCCTGGTCCCGCACATAGATTGTAAATTGTAATACAACAGGTCGTGGAACTTTATCATTTTTTTTGCGTACTATCATTGCTGAAATCTCCGCTCCATCCCTTGTATGGATCATAACACTATCCTGTATACTGTATATTCCTTCCTTTTCCTGCCGATTGCCCCATAATGTTTGTTGGGCACTTACCGAAAGGAATAATTGCCATACAACAATGACAACCAGCATGATTTTATTTAACATATTTACTCTTCTTTATAAGTTGAACATCATTATTTCTATAATTCCATATCTTTGTTATATCACTAATCCTTCAGCAAATTCCATCATGTATAGCTTTTTTGTATGATCTTCCATCTGCTGGAAATTTTTACTTTGCTCCTGCATGGTTTTCATAGCCAAACACATTCAGTCATTCAGGAAGCCCCATATATAATTTTGAATTTCTTTCCTTTGCTCAGCATTGGCATCATCATCCATATCATTGTGCTTTACATCTGGTAACCTGATAATGGTCATTCTCCTTTTTTTCAGATCACTCTCTACAGGGATTACTCCCTCATCTGCCGGCTGATCGCTGGAACGTAAAGAATATATCTTGAGGTTCCGGTCTTTAGGAAAAGCCATTCTGCGATTGTCCAGCGTAATGATGCGACTTACGATATCCGGATATTTCTGTGGGAACAATACCGTCATATCCCCAACGTTGGAATGGCTTATGAGTGTTTGGTAAGCGATGATTCTTCTGTATTCGTTTTGAGCTTCCGGTTATGCCAAATCATAAAGCCAATCCAGATCAACAGCAATACCGTAATTAATATCAGCTCTCTTTCGTGAAGACCATCTCTAAAAAAATTATTCAGCGAATGAAATCCAGCTACTGCCAGTAATGAATATGTCCTATTGTATACTTTGCCAATTCCCCAAGTACCCAAAAACAAGACACCGAGAAAAATCATATTGGAACCGATGAACTCAAAGTTCAGATGCCAGATAAACCACAAAACCGTGATAATAATTATACTTTGAAGTTTCGGTAAATCTTTCAGCTGTTCTTGCAAAAATCCACGCCAACCGATCTCTTCCAATAAACCATATACCAAAACCGTGAAAAGCAGCGCAAAAGGAAATTGTTCCTGCTGAATATAGTTGACTGTTCCAATGAGAACGACTGGGAAAATCCAGAAAACAAACAAAGGCAAAAATAAATTTTGATAATTTCCTTTCAAGGAAAGCTTTAAGGGAATATTAAACAATTTAACCGAAACAAAAGCGCCGATTGCGGGGCCTATTCCACGAAGTAAAATTTGTATAAATTGGTTGTCGATAAAACCATATAGATTGGTTTTAACCGCCAAAAAGCGAAAAATAATGGCAATAACATAAAAAATGATAATGCTCCCAAGTCGTTTTTTTTCTTTCATATTTTTTGAATTAGATCATCCAAAATTAATTATAAGAAAGTGAAATCAACTTGACGTTGGGTAAGTTTTACTTCCTAGTAACTCTTTTTCTGAGACGGCTAAGACTTTCCGCAGTTAACCCCAGGTAAGAAGCTATTATTTTAAGAGGTGTACGCTGAAAAATTTCGGGACGCTGGCTAATGAGGTTCATATAACGTTCCTCTGGGCTAAGTGTAAGAAGGTTGATCTGTTCCTGTTGTTTTCGTAGGAACAATATTTCAGGGATCGCTTTACCAATCCTTAATCCAGTTTCATTCAGGGAATAGAGCTCGTTAAGATCAGGATAGCTGATTGACCATAATGTACAGTCTTCCAATGCCTGTGTTTTAATGCCCGAAGGTTGCTGTTTAAGGAAAGAAAAATAATCACTCATAAAACTTTGTTCATAAAGCAAGTTGATGCAAATATCTTTTTTTCCGTTCCAAACGAATAGTCCCACAGAACCTGTGGCTACAATATTCAAATATTTTTCTACACACTGATAATCTTTTATGACATAATTTTTCTGAAATTCTCTAACAGTTATTTTTTCTGAAAAGCGCTCCCAGATATTATTTTCAGCGTTATAAAATGGAGAAAAAAACTGTTGAATTTCTTGTGGTGTGGGCATACATTCAGTTTTATCTATGCAAATTTAAGATTTCCAGCCATATTACTGACTAAAATCATCCTTATTCGTAATCGAACTTTTTAAAAAATAGAGTAAAAATAGTGTATTTCTCCGAATAAAATTTAAATGAATGACAATAACAGTAAAGATAATTCAATAGAGCTTTAATTGCAGGATATGCACAATACAATATGTTAGCTAAATCCTTTCTACAGCAGGATTCTGTATTATTAATATAGGGTGGGAATGTCAGTAAGATTCGGTGTTTATGAGAATTGTTGAAATGTATTTCGAAACTTTTCAGATGAAACATATTATGTTTATTTCTTTTTCAGCGAATTTGTAACAAAAAAGATTGTGGGTAGATAGCATATAGGTTTCTTCCTTACAGCAAATCTATGCGTCCATCAAAATTATACAATGAAACGCCTGCAAACATAACCTACCAACAACAACTTACGGATTATAAACACCGTTGAACAAAATAATTCTCCAGCCATCTGGATCTTCGTAGGTTTCGCTTTTGTCTTTCCAATAAGGGTTTTCGGGTTCAACGGGAGTTACCCCTGTTTTTTGTAGTAGCTCATTAGCTTTTTTATATTCTTCGATGTTATCGTAGTATAAGACCGTTAAATTTTCTTTTGTGGGCTTCGGCAAAGGCACTGTGTCTATATGCTGGGTAAATTCTAAATGATATGTTTTATCCGGGAACCCCAACATAACCCCGTCATAACCTGAATGGTTTTCAAATTTCCCCAATACTTCTAATCCTAAACCCTGCTGATAAAATTTGACAACTTCTGCCAAGTTATTTGTAGGTCTTGCAATTCTGAACTGTATAGCTTTCATATTTTTTCTTTGTTAGGATTTTTTTGTACTTATTTGATTGTTACAGGATATAATGAAGGCCAATGCAACAGCAATTGATATACAACCATTTAACCTTTTTCTTTTCATAAAAATATACTTAAAATTATGAAACAAAATTCTAAATAAAAGCTATGTTAGTCAATCGCAAAAATTCCGTTTGTGTTGTCAATTTTCCTGTTTATTACGATACATTTCAGGAGATATGCCTTTTATTCCTTTAAAAAAACGAGAGAAAGCAGACGTGGAAATAAATCCCAATTTGTCAGAGATAGATTTTATGGTCAGGTGAGCGTATTTTAATAGAAATTCTGACTCTAAAATAATTCGGTTCTGAATTAGAGTAAGTGCTGACACACCTATCTGGTTTTTCACACATTCGCTTATATATTTTGGCGACAGGAACATGATGTCTGCATACTCCTTTACAGTTTTGAACTTATGAAAATTCTTATCTACTAATTTTCTGAACTCGTACATTATCTGATATTGTCGGTTAATAAGTTTGTCAGAGTTCAGCAGGCATATTTCACATATCCGATTATAATCATAAAGTACCTGCAATATATAAAGTCGTGAAACTTCAATACAGAAAGGCGATTGATTGCCTATTTCCTCTTTTATTTTTATGAACTTATATAATGTGTCATCGAAGGCTTTTTTTTCCAAATCGAAAGTTGGAGGATAATCTGGGTTAATGAATAACAATTCTTCCATAATCTCACTTTTCACAAATCCTTTTTTTACAAAATCAGATTTAAAAAGTAAAAAATAGGCATCAAAGTCTTTTAAAAAATGCATAATAGAAAAAACGGTATGTGGTGGAACAATAGAAATTGTAGATGGCTGTATAGCGAAGTCGTGCTGTCCAACAGAAATATCACACTTACCCTTACTGCATAAAATAACTAAATAGAAATTGAGTTTAACAGCATCAATTACTTGCAAACATTCATTCACCCGAAAGATTGAACAATTCGTGTCTTCTGCATCAGTTGGCTGAAAATATAAATGCTTTACTATGAAATCTACTATTTCTAAAGATTTTATAATCATATTCTACATGTTGAATATTGCAAAGTTATAAATTTTAGATTAGGCTGATTAGTTGTCAATTTATATCACCATCTCGAAGTACCCTTACTATCAAATGTTTTGATTAGGGTCTTTTTTAATGCGTTCCCTTTTGTTTGCAACAATTATGGTGTAAAAAAAACGTCCTAAATATGAAAGGATGTTTAATATGATATCGATACTAAAAATTCAGGGGGAACTTATAAAGAGGGAAGCTAATACTAAAAACATTCGATACAACTAATTAAAAAAATGACTTTGGAGTTTTTTTTTACAGCCCCTGCAAAGGCAAGTGGTTTTGATCTGCTGAAAGTATTTCAAGCAGGTCAGAACACAACTTGCTATTTTTTCATGAAAATATTATTACCGATGATTTTTAATTGAAAGGGCTCAATGCCCTTTTTTTTATATTTAATGGTGGGATTATTAAATTGTTTTGTGATAGTTCCTTGGCTGCAGGTTATTGGTGGAATAACTGTGATGAGTGTCTCTTAAGTACTTAATTATGCTAGCAAGGCTTCAAGTATATAAGTGCCGAGAATGTTGGGAAGCAACTTTTTATGTACACAAGCATGCAGGTATGTATATAGGAATATTTGTAGGAATGTTGGAAAGCAACTTTTTCTGCACGTAAGCATGTAGGAATACAAGTGTGCAAGTATCTATTTATGCAGGCAAGTATATGTTTTTATAAGTGCTTTTAAAAGCATAAAAATGTCTTTATTGCAAAGTGGGGTCTAAAGATTTGACTGAAGTAAAATCTTTAAGTTGTGACTGAGCCTGTACAGGCACCAATAAATTTATTTTTCAAAAGAAAACAGAAAATGGGAAAAAAGAAAAAGAAAGCAATTTCATAGGACGGGGTGCAGACAGGCCAAAAGGAATCGGAATAAGTCCCGAAGGGTGGCTTGTGAGGTCCGAACAAGGCATTATGCCGAGGTCTTTTTGCCAGGCTGAAGCAGCCCGGCATATCTTCGTTTTCTTTTTATTATTTCTTTAAGGGAAAATATAAGTATAAAGGATCTGTTTTTAAATGCTATTTTCCAAAGAAAAACTAAATCCAGTGGTAGGTTTTGTCTTTTCTGTTAAGATAACAGTACATTTCTTCTAGTAATTTATAGTCATCAGTTATATTATAAGAAAGTCCGGCTGAAATAGCCCAAAGCCCGGCAGATTCTTTTGCGATATCATGTCTGTCAGTATCCGCTCCTCGGACAATTGCTGCCATAATTGAAATGGCAGGATCGTCAATTTCATATTTTTTGACAATGTAATCAAAAGTGCTTTGTTCATTGTAGTGGGTAAACTCTACATTTGGAATATCGAAAGGAATAGCATTCAGTTCTTTTGCTTTATCCAGAACAATATTAAAAGGGACATAAATGAATTCGGCCTCACTGTCAACAAATTTTTTAATGAGCCAAGGTGATGCAATTCGGTCTATTTTTGGTCTTTCTCTAGTAATCCATTTCATTTTAAAAAATTACGAATTTTTGATTCTTCAAAGCTACTTTATTTTTTTAAAAATATTACAGGCTACATTTTTTTTGGAATATCGGGCCCTTACGAACCTGTTTTCGAACCATTTTATACAAGCTTTAAAAAAACTTTCTGTCAACTAAAAAAAAATTACAACCTAGCTGTTTAAATAGAACTACTAAAAGGTATTAACTTCAATTTTTTTAAACTACTTTTAGAATTTCAGAAATAGAATTATTAACCCATATCATAGTCTCCTCTTTTTATTTGCATATCCACCAAAGTCTTGGATGTAAATGTAAAAGAAGATATGAAGAAACTAATGGACAAATACAAATAAAGCCTTTTTTAATCTTTTAGAATTTCATAATGATCTTTTTAGCTTACTTAAGATCAGCAAACAAAAAAATAATTTAACTTATTCTCCAGACTTTGTTTGCCGATCCAAAAAGGCTCCGATTATAAAAACCGAAGCCTTGACTTTTCAACTTAAACACTTTTGGAACAGTGTCGATAACCGCTAAACCCAATATTAATGTATTTACGGTTTAATAATCAATACCGATGGCGTATTGTTTAACCAAGTGCTGTGGGAATCAATCAGTTTTTTCCAACTCTCAAGACTAATGATCATTAAATCTTGTTGTTCCAAAAACTCTTTTTTTATTGTTCTTTCCTGCATCATCATAATATGGTTGGGCGCTATTTGTTCAATCGCACGAACCGCTTCCTGAATATCCCTAGTACTTCTTGCTTCTCCAACGTCATCCAAAACCGTAATCTGGGAACCGTTATTATGTATCAGTTTTTGTGCAAACTCGATCAGAAATCCGTCTTCTTTAGCAAAAATTGGCATAAAGACACGATCTATTTCTTCTAACTTTTTATCGACAAGGATTCCAACCGGCATTTTACTGTTTGTCACAATCTGTCTGGTTCTTTCATCAAAAGGGGAATTCTCGAATAATCCTTCTTTACCAGTAATTTTATCGATTAAACGGTCGGGGTTAATAATTCGCGTCGTAAAACCGAGTACTTTTCCGAGCAATGTCCCTTCAAAAATAGAATGTCCCAAACCAACCAACAACAAATCGTATTCACCGTGATTTGCCGTCTCCGTTACTTCAGAATCGATATCATTTGACACTTTAAAAAGAGTAGTGATTTTTTGGTTAAGCCTTTCTGATTCAGAAACAACGGGCAAAAAAGCTTCCTTTTCTTGATCTTTGACATCAAAGGAATGCATCTCAGAAGTTAAAGACAGGTGCATTGCGGTAACAATGGTGTTCCCCCCCTGTTTCTTAACCAAACTGTTGGCCACTTTCAACAAGGTTTTCCCTTTGTCGGGTGATACAAAGGAAATAAGAATTTTGTATTTACCCTTACTGCTTATTTCTTCGGGGATAATAGTAAGTTTGTCCCTAAAAATATAGTTTATCAAATCCAAGGCCGGCCCAGTCATAAACGTTGTCACCAAAGCCATAATTACCATCATCGTAAAAATCTCGGTCGAAAGAACACCCAGGTCATAACCAATATTCAGCACGACCAATTCCATCAAACCTCTTGTATTCATCAATGTCCCAATAGACAGACTATCTTTCCAACTATGCCCGACAATCTTTGCTGCAAAGGTACTCCCAAAAAATTTTCCAGCTACCGCAACCAAAATAATAACTCCCGTAACTTTCCATAAATAAGGATCGTTAATCAATCCAATTTGGGTTCGCAAACCTGTAAAGACAAAGAACAAAGGAAGCAGGACAACCACCGAAACATCTTCAATTTTTTCGATAAAAATAGAACGGAACTTATTGTTTTCAGGCATAATTGCACCCGCTAGGAAGGCACCAAACAAAGCATGAATCCCGATTAATTCCGAAGCATAAGCAGACAACAACAATGTCAAAAAGAAGATCGCCACAACTGGTTTGCTCAAACTTTCCTTAGTTGAACTCAAATCGCCTACTTTTTTGAGAAAAGGACGAACCACTTTCAGCATCAGCATTACATAAATTACCGCCAACACGATAACATAGAGAGAACCAGTTAATGAACCTGCCTTTACAATCGCAATAACTGCCGCCAAAATGCACCATGCTGTAATATCATCGGCAGCGGCACAGGTTATAACAATTGCCCCCAATTTTGTCTTGTGAATCCCGCGTTCCCGCACTATTCCCGCCAAAACAGGAAACGCAGTAATACTCATTGCAATCCCTAAAAACAGTCCAAAAGAAATAAACTCGACTCCCTGAGGCGCAAAAGAATGATAAATGAAGTAGGCCAAACCCAAACCTAGAGAAAAAGGAATTATAATACTGGCGTGGCTAATCACCACTGCATCATGCGCCTTATTTTTTAGTACTTTCAAATCGAGCTCCATACCTATCACAAACATAAAAAGTATTAATCCGATTTGGCTCAAAAACTGAAGGTTCCCCAACGAATCCTTCGGAAACAACATTCCCGAAAACTCAGGGAAATACATTCCAATCAACGATGGCCCTAAAACAATACCAGCAACCATTTCGCCTATTACGGTTGGCTGGCCAATTTTTCGGCTAACCCAACCAAAAAAACGGGCTACCAAAATGATTGTTATAATTTGTGCCAAAAGAATAGCCAAAGGATGTTGCAAGTTGTGCATCATGGATGTTTTAAATTCATCCAAATATCCATTTTCGATATAATGGGGAACTACGTTGCGTCCAACTTCAAGCATTTTTCCCTTCTGGATAATCCAATAGATCAATCCTGAGAAACCGCCAATAATAATCAAATAAAAAAAGGATTTAGTGATGTTTTTCATAAGTTCTCATTAAAACAAATTAATTCTATGCAAATATGAAAACAGATTTTGAAAGCCTAAAACGAATTGCAGTCTAATTTTGGCGGGATGTAACAAGAACGCAAAACTTTGTAATAAGTTAACCCTTGGATTATAATCGTGTAAATACAAAATGAACCATATAGATTTACAAACTAATATAAAGAATGTCTTTTCAAAATCAATTAAACTGCAAAAGCATTTAGCAGATAAAAATTCTTAGATGATTTGTAAATATTTATCTATACATTAGTCAAATAAACATTAGCGATTTTTATAACACAAAATACAGCCGAAACTGGGTGGTTTTAAGTTATTTTATTGATGGTATTTACGAGTTAACAGAAATATTATGACGAAACTACAGAAAACAACATTTATCTTAATACTTATTCTTTTTGCGAGCTGTAAAAAGAATGAGAATGATATTGAATTTAACAGAGATATTGAATTTAACAAAAATGTATTAGCCGAAATTTTGCCAAATATAGTTGACTCAACTTGTGTTGATGTAAGAATATTTTTAAATCCACCTCCACCATATGGAAAAATGCTTTTTGACAAGGAAGGTCGATTTGTGAAAATTGATTCAACAAAAGCAACAGCCGAAGAAATTCAAAGATTAAAAGATTGGAAAAAAGATATTGCAGAAATAAAAAAAGACACTTCTAAAGTTATTATAGCTTTTGATCCCAAAATTTCTCCATACGAAAAAGAATATGAATTGATTGTTACGAAAGATTTTCCAAAAGATACTTTAAAAAAACTGATAGTTAATAAAACAAAAGAATACCTTCTAAATTACAAAAGCATAAGATTGAATGGCAAATTCAAATTAAAAAACATAAATGAATTTGATAAAGAAAATATTTTTGAGAGAAAATATAAATTTAATTTTTCAGGAATATTAAGGGTTTCGGGAATTAAATTTGATAAAAAACGTGAAAGCGGAATTCTTGATGCTGGATTTACTTGTGGAAGACTATGTGGTTATGGAAATAAAATCTTTATCAAGAAGGTAAAGAATAAATGGAAAATAATTAAAATGGAAGAAACTTGGATTTCATAGAAATACGTCTCCCATAGATGCTACAAGGGATTTGGGCAATAGGTATAATGGAAAGATGTTTTGACAAATCCAAATAATTAACTTAATTCAATCCCAAACCATTGTATTATCAGAACATTACTTTGCACTAAATTTCAAAAATATTAAGAAAACAAAATACAAAAATCATGAACAAAACCACTGCCTTTATTACTCTTATAATTTTAACCGTAATCACATTACCAATATTTTTTATAACCATTCCAGTCTTTATATCTATTTACAATGGATTAGTGAGAAAGAAAAATCAGGCTGAATACGCGTTCAGCGGTGTTGATATTGAATTACAAAAAAGAGGCGAACTCATACCAAATTTAGTTGAAAGCGTAAAAAAATACATGTCATTTGAACAGAACACCCTCAAAGAAATTGTAGAATTAAGAAGCCGGCTGACTCAGATAAAACCGTCCTCTGCTGAAAGATTTAGTTTAGAAAACGATTTAACAGAACAACTAAAACAGCTTATGGTAACTGTTGAAAATTATCCTGATCTAAAATCTAATGAAAACATGCTGCATTTGCAGAGAAGCCTAAATGAAGCCGAAGAACAGATAAGCGCGGCGAGAAGAGCATATAATGCATCGGTTAAAGCGCTGAATGATTCCATACAGGCATTTCCTTCAAACCTTTTTGCCAGTATTTATGACTTTACTATAAGACCTTATTTTATAGCTGAGCAGAATTCTAAATTGGCTCCAAATTTAAAAGGACTATTTAATTAAGATTATGGATAAAGAATTAAGTGTTTTTTTAAATGAACAAGCACAATCCCTGGAAAAATCAAGAATTAAAGCTGTTAAACTCAATAGAATTTACAGTATAGTAAAACCTTTAAGAAAGTTATTGAAGGGAATTCTAATAGTCGTTGCAGTCTTAAATTTTATAATTCCCATACTGCTCCCTGTAACAATTACTATTGGAATTATGTACCTGTTAACTTTGGCAATGAATGACCCAAAAATAGTTTTTGAATCAAATCTAAAAGATAATTTTTTGCCGGCAATCTTCGAAAAAACAAAACCTAATTTGAGTTATTCTTCATATGGTTACAATAATAAAATCCTGCAGGAAAGTGAAATTCTGAACCAAGGATTCTTTTCTGACACCATTGAAATTGAAGGTGAAGATTATACAAAAGGCAAAATAGAAGATATAGACGTAGAGTTTTTCGAAATCAAATTTCATAAAGAAGTAACCAATTACAGCAAGACTGCCGGAGGCTGTTTACTTTCGCTCATTCTGATACCTATAGAAATTTTTAAAAACATTTTTGACAATGACAATGAGCCCGATGAAGTTTTTGCGGGTGTAATCAAAGATATTAATATGTTTTATTCCGGCTTTTTCATGTATGCAGATTTCAACAAAGACTTTAGAGGAAAAATTCTGATGATCCCTAAACAAAATGAAAATCTGAAAGATAAAGTCCATGAACTATTTGCCTCAAAATCATTAACCAAAATAGATGTTGAAAATCAAAATATAAATGACAATTACAGCATATACGCATCAGATATTCAGACGGGATATTATGTATTATCACAAAACTTAATTGACAGAATAAATATTTTATCGATAAGAGAAAAAGCATTACCAATTATTTCGTTTATCGAAGGAAAAATCTACTTTTTAATTCCATGGAAAAAAAACCTTTTTAGAGCAGATATATTTACCAAAATTGAAAATGAAAATTACTTTTTAAACTATATCGAAGAAATCAATTCATTTGAAGAAATTGTAAAAAACTTAAATATTGACAGAAGAATTTGGAGTAAAGCATGACATAAAAACGCTACAAACTCTTCATGCCAATCTATATTTTCACTTTCGACAAAAAATCATTTTTGTAGGTTTCGCTCAAAACCAAAACGGTTGGCTTTCCTTTTCCCTCATGAAGTGAGAGAGTGATTTCAGTGTGGTTAAAATACTGTACCGCCTTTATCGCAATAATTTCTTTTTTGTTCACTCGGCAGAAACCAGCCTTTGGAAGCTGATCTAATAAAGAGCCAAAATTGATGTTCTTAAGAATTAAAAAACTGCCGTTAGCCAAATAAACTTCCTTGTCCCTGCTATCAACAGCTGCTGTTTTGATGTATTGGATCTGCTCAAAATACAGCAATGACTTTCCTTTATCAGTATTCAAATGAATAAATTTCCTTGAACTATCAAATTTTTGTAATCGTTCCAAAGCTTTGGCGACAGCCCTTTCCAAACGTTCCTTGGTCACGGGTTTGGTGACATAATCGACAGCATCTATATCGAATGCCTCGGCAGCGTAATTTTTGTAGGCAGTGGTAAAAATAATCAATTTATCTTGTAGCAAATTAGCCAAAGTCAACCCGTCAATTCCCGGCATTTCGATATCCGAAATGCACAAATCAAAATCGAGTTTGGGAACCTCTTCTAATAATTTCTGCGGATCATTGAACGCTTTTACGATTTCCAATTCTGGAATTTGCTCACAAAGCATTTTCAGGTAAGTTAAACCCGGCAATTCATCGTCAAGCAGTAAACATTTGATTTTTGTATTCAAGAAGATTAATTTTTAAATGCGCAACAAATATGTCGTTTTCGACAAATTTATCCAATTTGAACTGATTTTTATAGATAATTTTCAGTCGTTGTTCCAAGGTTGTGGCACCAATTCCGCTTCTTTCTTTTTTCAAAGCTTTTTTCTCCGAAATTTTATTGGAAACCGTCAAATAGAAACAATTATCCTTAAACTCAAACAGTATCGAAATAAAAGCATCGGCACTTTGCAAATCGGCATGCTTAAAGGCATTTTCAATTAAATCAATCGAAATCAGAGGGGCCAAAAGATTTTGCTCATACAATTTTTCCCCTTCATTAATCCTGGTCTTCACTTTCAGTTCAAAAAGCGGACTCACTTTGATTTTGTTGATTTCGATCAAATTCAGGGCAAACTGAATTTCTTCTTTTGGGGAAACAAACTTTTTTTGGCTTTCGTACAAAATATAATCCAAAACATTGGCCAATTTATCCAAAGCAAAATAGGTTTGGTAAGCATGTGACTGAATCGAATTGAGGATGTTTTTGAAAAGATGCGGGTTGAGTTTAGACTCCAATGTTTCCAACTGCAGATTATTGACTTTCATTTCAAGCAAATCAAATTTTTCCTCAACATTCTTTTTTGCTTTCCCTGATTGAACCAATCGGTAAACAAGATAGCAAAGCACCGAAATCAACATCAGAATTATTGCCAGCAGCAGATATATAACGCCATTGCTTCCTTGAGTACTATCCATTTTCCATTTGAGTTGAAACTATTAAAATTGGTTTTCGTTTAATGCGCCGAGACAAATTTAAACCCAATAATTGATGATATTAAAGTAAACAAGAAAAAAAGTCTCCAAAATGTCGCTGGTTCTCTGAATAAAAAAATACCAACGAGAACAGTTCCAACTGCTCCAATTCCAGTCCAAACTGCATAAGCCGTACCAATTGGCAAAGTTTGTGAAGCCTTGTACAACAATCCCATACTGATGGAAAGGGCTATAAAAAAACCAATCATCCACAAAGTAGATATCACCCCGGTCGTTTCTTTGGCTTTACCAAGACAGGTGGCAAAACCTACTTCAAAAAAATCGGCAATAGTAAGTAATATCCAATTCATGATTCATGTAAATATTGCGTAAATATATTCAATTTATAGCACATTTGCTTTTCAAATTTACTTTGCTAAAATTCTTTTTTTATGTCTATCCTTTTCACTTGATATGCAAAAAAAACGGAGTGAAAGATAAAGTAGTTTTCCCCTTATCAGTCTCCCTTTTTTGTTTACATATCCATTTTTACGGTGTCAAAGTGCAGCTACTTACCACAAAAGATGGAATACCAATAGCGTTTCATTTTACACCAGGAAAACAGCTGATTCAAAAACATTGGGAAAAATGATTGATAAATTACCTGCCGAATCTTCTATATATGGCGATAGTGCTTATTTAGATTATGGCCTAGAAGATAAAGCTTTCCTGCGAAAAGCAATCTTATTAAAGATTCAAAGAAAGTCCAATTCCAAAAGGATCGATACTTTGGAACAAAAAAATGAAAAATTAAAAATGAGAAAAAGAGTTGAAACAACAATTAGCGATATTAAAAAACTTTTCCCAAGAACAATACACGCTGTGACATTGGAAGGGTTGATTATAAAGCTTACATTGTTTGTACTTGTATTACAATTAAACAAAGCTATTAACTAACAACTTGAATTAATTAACTATTAACTAGTTCAATATAGTTTGAATTAATCAAAAATTTATCCTTTAGTAATCTCATATCTTCACTAACTTTTATATCCAATACTTTTGCATAATGTTGGATAGTTCTCAAATTCTTATGTCCGAGCATTTTACTAACGCTTTCGATAGGAACGCCGTTTGTCAGTGTTACAGTGGTTGCAAAGATGTGTCGAGCAATATGAAAAGTTAATTCTTTTTCTATTTCACAAACTCCGGCAATTTCTTTTAAATAGGCATTCATTTTTTGATTGGATAATATAGGGAGCAGTTTATCTTCATTATTACTTTGTGGATGATCTGAATATTTATCAATGAAATTAAGTTGTTCGTTTAGGTTGGAAAGGAGTAGGTTGATTTTAGTATTCACTATATTTTGTTCATTTTTTCTTATGTTTATTTAGTATTGGGCATATGCCTTGCATACAAAATAATTGCTATTAGTATAATAAATGTAGCCGTTGCATACAATATACTTGGGCTATAAAAATAAATTGCAGCTGCACCTAATGGAATGAGCATATTATTTGCTGACTGTAAACTTTGGTTTACACCCTGCAATTTTCCTTGTTTGTTTTCGTCAACTGATTTTGATAATTTTCCGTTGTAAGTTGGTTCGAATAAACCTTCGCTAGAGATTACACCTATTACAGCCAGCAAAACAATGATTGCGGAAGGTATTAGAACACTTACTGCAATTAACCCTAAACCAATTGCAAGACCAATTAAACCAGTTATTCCAATACTTCTTTCATTAAAATGTTTCAATAACCAAGGTAATAATAATGCCCGTGTAATGATATCACAAATACCAACAAACGTTAGCATACTGCCAATAAATACAGGGCTCCATTTATAAACATCTTTTAAGAAAATGATAAAATTAAACTGGAAAATACTCAATCCAATATAAAAAAGTGTACCAAGTATGAGCAATGACTTAACTTCCTTCATACTGAATATATCTTTAAAATGTGAAAAGGTATTGAAACTATTAAGCGTTAAATGTTTAGTCCTTTTTTCAGTAGGCAAAGATTCAGGCAACAAAAAATATACCGCCAATCCCGAAAGAAATATTAATATGGCTGTAACAAAGAATGGTAATGCTAGATTTATACTTCCTAACAATCCCCCCAATGCAGGACCTCCTATTTTTCCTATTCCCATAACAGAACCAATGTAGCCATACCATTTAGTCCGTTCCATTGGTTCAGTAGTATCAGATATATAAGCAAATAGCGTGCTAATGTTACCTGCTGTAAGACCATCAATAATTCTCCCAAGAAAGAGTATCCATAGTGCTCCTCCAATTCCAAATATTACATAACCCAAAACAGAACCCAATAGGCTAATGATAAGAATAATTTTCCGCCCGTATCTATCACTTAATGCTCCAAAAACAGGAGCAGCAAAAAAGGAGCATGCAGCAAATACGGACATTAATGCACTCATTCCAATGACAATCTGCTTAGAAGGAAGATATTTACCTACTAAAAAAGGAAGAAGCGGAAGTATTATTGACATCCCAATCGAGTTCAGTAACACAATCCCTACGATAATCCATAACTTATATTTCTTAGAGTTCATTATTTTATTCATTTTAAAGAGTACCAGCATCAACTGCAGTGTAAAAAGTTGAGTAAATAGGTCTGAATCCAAGCTGCTCTCTTATCTTCCAATTGCTGACAATCATTTCCCAAGAATCAGAAACTAGTTCATCTGGTGTATCTGGAAAATTATATAGTTGCCTAAGTTCTGAAATGGTAATAGGAGCATCATCGGTAATGTTAAATACTCCACTTGCTTTTAGAATAATAGCTAATTTTATAGCTTGTGCTACATCTGCGTGATGTACTAACTGGATTCTTTTTGCAGGCGACCAATCATTAAGCATTGGAATTGTTTCCTTTAAATGCGTGTCGTTGTCTCCATAAATTAGAGGAAGCCTAAGTGTGCAAAAAGTGATATCTTGATTTTTAAACACATTTGACAATAAGTTTTCTATTTCTATTTTTGCAACAGCAAACTTGTTACCAGCTGGACTTGTAGGGTCATTTTCAGTAACTCTTTTACCTCGGTTGTTGCCATAAACCCTGTTTGCACTTGTGAAGATAAACTGCTTTACTCCTGCTTCAATTGAAGCTATTGCAAGAATTTTAGTCCCATCAATGTTTGCCATTTTTGATTGATCTTCGGTTGCACCTTTATAAAAAGTCGCAAGATGAATCACAATGTCAACATCATTAAGTGCTAAAGTTAATGAATTGGAATCGAGAAGGTCTCCAACAGCCAATTCCGCACCTAAAGATATTAAGAAGGATGCATTACTGACTTCCCTCACTAATGCTCGTACATCATATCCCAACTGTAGAAGCCTTGGAATTAATCTACTCCCAACTTTACCAGTGGCACCTGTTACAAGAATTTTTTTTGAATTTTGAATCATAGTTTTATAGATTTTAATTTGTATTTAAATGCTTTTTAAAATATATTTAGTCTTCAAGTTCTTCACAAATAAACTCAAAGCTTTTGACCTCATCAGATATCGTTTGCAAATAATTTTTCTTTGTTATTATGCGCAAAATTTTGTCACAATCCTCAAAATCAATACTTATTTCTTCTATATCAAATTTGTTTTCCAAAACTGTTTTTACCTTAAGGTAATCTCGTTTGGAATTGATATTTGTTTTAAAAATGAGTATCTCCATAAAATTTATTATCTATTACATTAGACTTAAATAATTAACAGCACAAAAGTATTTGGTGTTTTACAGTTAAAATAGCTATATTAGATATATAAATAATCGTATAAGGTCATTATGAAGGAATACACCCAGCCAAGAATACCGAATGTAATAATAAGCCTTGCTGAAATATTTGGTACAGAAGTTAATAATAGAAGATTAGAAATTCCTGAAAAATTTGGCAATGGTCATTGTGCTGGATACATTTTTAATGAGCATATCCGTATGATAATCAGTGATTATGAGTTGAAAGAAGATTTAGTTATTGAGAACCAAGATATTGATATTTCTAAAAAGATGATATTTTTTAAATTTCAAAATATTTTTCCTAAAACTGAAATAACACATACAGGGAAGTCTTTAATCAAAATGCCTTCCGTATTAATTGCGACCAGTCGTTTGAATATTGATAAGTCTATTACTATACATTCTAATACTGCAACAATAAATATTGAAGTGGATGCAAATTATTTGAAAGGATTATTTGATTTTTCAAAAAAATCGCCAATTTTACAAAACCTTTTGCAGAACACTCAACCTTTGTTATTTGAACAAATAGTTTTTTCTTCTTTACTGCGAATTGTAAATGAAATTTTAACTAAAAATTTCGATACCATTTTTGAGCTTTTTTTTCTAAGAATAAAAGCTGAAGAACTAATATGTCGATTATTAATGGAATTGGAAAAGCGTAATGAAAAACATCTTTATTCATTAAATAATAATGACATCCAAACAATTTATAAAGTAAAAGAGCAAATGCTCGAACATCTGGAAACTCCACCAATTATTAATGAATTAGCAATTTATGCACATATGAGTCCATCAAAACTGAAACGATTATTCAAGCAAATTTTTGGCAATAGTATTTTTAGTTATTATCAGGGATTCAGAATGAATGAAGCTGCACGTTTGTTGAAAGAGGAAAAACTCTCAGTATCAGAGGTTGGTTATCAATTGGGTTTTACAAACCTAAGCCATTTTTCAAGAATATTTGAAGAGCATATTGGTGTGAAACCTAAAAAGTTTTCTTCATCAGTTTAAGAATATGTTACTTAATAAATAATGTTATTTAAATTAGTTAACTTTTTTGTTTTGGATATCAATTACTGAAAATTTATCTCTCAAAATCTTCATATCCTCACTTACTTTTTTATCTAAAATCTTTGCATAATGTTGAGTAGTCTGAATGTTTTTATGCCCCAACATTTTACTAACAGTTTCAATAGAAACACCATTTGTTAGAGTCACTGAAGTAGCAAAAGTATGCCGAGCCATATGAAAAGTAATTTCTTTTGAAATATCACACAGGTCTCCGACTTCTTTTAGATAAGCATTTATTTTTTGATTGCTCAATCAAGTGCAAATTCCAGAGTCGTTGACCACCTAATCCCAATTTTAATTGAACAGTACAAATTAACAACCAACACATTAACAAAATCATTTTATCATCACAGAAATCAATCAATTAGAATTAGATTTCTATTTAAAACTATATAAGAATTAAATGGTCAATTAAAATTGGTATTAGGTGGTCAGTCTCGCCGTTTGTTCCACTATAAAGAAATAAAACTTATCAATTTCTTGAGAAGTTTTGTGGACGATGAGGGGTTCGAACCAAAATTTGTAAACTAATCGATTCTTTATTGCAACCGGAAATGACGTATGATTATTTGCCTAAGTAATTGAAGAAGAAAAAGAGAAAACACATACAAAAACGACTGTAAAAATTCTAAATAATTAAATCACATAATAATTTAATAAGAACGCCTTATTTGAAGATCTTCTTTTATTTAGTACACGCATAAACCAAATTTAGTTTTTTAAAAATGCACCACAATATTTGGAGATTTTTACAGATTTAAAAATCAATATTACCTAAATGCAGTGTGGTTAATAAGACAGTATGTATTTCAAGTAAAAAAATCCCATTCTGAATTAACGGAATGAGATTAAAAAAAATATTATTTCAAATTAATTCTTAAAAAAAATCTCCTTTGCGATCCACTGTCCGCTAGTCAATTGAATCTTAACAGCTAACATTTGCTCACTTGAACTTAAACTATATATTGCAAATTCATTACTTTTTACACTGTGGGTTTTGTAAAGCTGCCTTCCTCTTAAGTCATATATTAGGACAGATTCTATAATCTCGTCAAAAGAGTTAATTTTTACCAAGCGATTTTTAACAGAGATAATAATTTCTTTGTTTTTATTCTCATCAATGGGTTTATCAATAGTTGAGCCTACAATGCTTACAGGAGGATTTGCTACCATCGGCGGATTAACCACGACAGGAGGATTTACTGCCACTGGTGGGCTGATTACCACAGGAGGATCAACTGTTACAGGTGGGGCTACAACTATTGGAGGATTTACCACGACCGGAGTGTTAGTAACTACTGCATTTTTATCTACATAAACCAACACAAAACGATTATCAAAAGTTCCTTTCGCTGTAGAAAATGAATACGCCCCATCCTTTAGATTATGAAGTGTCTTGGTTACATTATCTTCAATAAAAACGCTTTGATTGGTCAATTCCCCATCTGCTTTATCAATACTTATCTTAAAAGTTCCCTCTATTGTACTTCTGTACCCCAAAGGCACCTTGTCTGTTTTATCAAAAGGCAAAGCACGTCCTTGTATGGTAAGTTTCTTTTCTTTGTTAACACTATAAAAATCGACGTAGGTGTTTCCGTCATAACTGATACCATCATACAAATTATCTATATCATTGGTAGCTCCCGTGATATAACCAACCAACATTTGTTTGAAAGCACCATCTGAATTGCTTAAATTCAACCAAACTCTGTTCTTCTCAATCTTTCCTGTTCTTTTCTTGATTTCAGACAACTTGAAAAACTGACTATTAGACCCCGATGCAGAAATACGCATCGAATTATTAAAGTTAAAATTGCCAGAAGCACTACTCATCACAAAAAAGGACTGACCCGCAGCAATTTTTCCGGAAGGCTTATTAGAACTCATTTCTACTTCTCCTGAATCCCAAACACCATTATTATTGACATCTACAAAATTACCTGAAGAAATTCCTGTACCTCCTGTTAAAGTATAACTTGCATAATCACTGGAACTATAAACATAAAACGAGCCACTTTGAGCAATAGCTGTGTTGTGTGTCCAAAAATACAATGCTCCACCAATAAGGCTAGCATTTTCAGTAATAAACAAATCTGCATCGATTGCCGAAGGATAAGGATTTCCTATTAAATTATCCTTCCCATCTCCTTGTGTGGCAATTGTGATGGAACCGTTATTCGGAACCCCAATAAAATCAACCGGTTGAGCATATGTAGATCCAGTCCAATTATCATTTCCATTTAAATAGCTTGAATTTGGTTTTGGAACACGGATAATGTATCCTTTTCCAGCATCCATCGTACCGACACCATATGGATAAACTTGCCAACTACCATTTTCGTAACTAAAATATTTGTCCCACAACGTATTGGGTGACAAATCATATAATTTTTGCCCTACCACAGGAGAAGACCAATACGTGAAATCAAAATTCCTCATTGGAGCAGTGATGCGTTTATAAGTAATTGAGCCAGAATTCACCGCGGCATCATTGAATTGAATCAAACTGGCGTCATCTTCAAAAATTAAAGTTCCCCCGTTACTCACTCCATTGGTAATCGTCATTGTCTTTCCGCTGGGAATCGTCACTGTGTAACCAGCATTCACCTGACAGGAACAACCTTCTATATCTACATTTAAGTCATAATTCCCATTAAAAACAATAACATCACCCGAAGTAGGAGGTGTTATGTCGTTGGTCTTAGACCATTTTGTCCCATCCCAAGTATTGGCATTTGCCGCTTGGATAGAAACAGTTTGCGCTGCTGAAACACAACCTGATCCATTTTGATACGTTACCGTATAATCTCCTCTTGATAATCCTGTAAATACTCCCGTTGAATTGCTTACAGCAGCAACTACAGGATTAGTACCGGTGATGATATACACAATTCCTGTAACGGGTACCGGTTTGGTAACTGTGATGGCTCCTGTTGGATTGGTACAATCTGGCCGTACTAATGCAATTGTTGGGGCGATTGGAGGAATAGTACTCAAAGCAATCCATTGAGAACTTGATGTAGTATTACATAAATTACTGGTATAGACAGAAACATTACCAGTTTGAGCACTACTACCGGTAGTAGCGGTTATCGTGGTAGTTCCTTGACCACTCACTATTGTCCATCCATTAGGAACAATCCAATTATAGTCACTAGCATCGGCTACGGCAGCAACACTAAATACAGCTGAAGTTGAGGCGCAATAGGTCGTTACTGTGCCAGCTGCTGCACCATTTACTGAAATTCCGCCAGGATCAGATAATGGAGTAATTATCGCTACTGCTACTGTATTTGATATTTTAGCGGGCGTACATGTTCCGCTAACCACAACATCATAACTTCCACCATCTGGCTCAATTGGATTTATTAAAGTAAGTGTTGCTGTTCCTTGTCCACCAACAACAGTGCTATTTGATACCGCAACACCGTCTTTTCTCCACGAATAAGTCAATCCTGTTCCGGTTGCTGTAACCGACATAATTTGAGTACCACTTCCCGAACATGTCTCCGTTGGTACAGTTGGCTGAACCGTGATTGACGGAGCAGTATTTATTGCTACCGTTACCGCATTCGATGTTACAGTAGGAGCACATGTTCCAGCAATTACAACATCATAACTACCTGCGTTTGCTGCAAGTGGATTTGTAAAAGTAAGTGTGTTCGTCCCTTGCCCACCAATAACACTGCTATTTGATACTGCAACACCGTCTTTTCTCCATGAATAAGTTAATCCCGCTCCGGTTGCAGTAACCGATATTGTTTGTGTATCTGCTCCTTCGCAAGTTGCGGCTGGAGTCGCAGGTTGTACCGTGATGGCCGGTGAAGCATTTACTACTACAGTTGCAACATTGTTTGTATCTATAGTGGTAAAACAAGGACCTGATTCTAATTTTGTTACGGTAATAGTACTATTTCCTGCAGTTGTTAAACCTGTAGCTGTAAAAGTTCCTGTACCTGCCACAGATACCGTCATTGTTGCTGTAAGTCCTGTATGAGATGGTAAACTTGTGTTATAAGTTACAGTATAAGTCCCTACTGGTAGTCCGGTGGATGAAGTCAACGTTATAGTAGATGTCCCTATAAGAGCACAAGCGCTTGTTCCTGTTGCAGGCGAAGTAAGTGAATTATAATTTGGACATGTATAACCAATAACTACCTTCCCTGTTGCCCCAGCACCTCCTGCATGATTCCCTCCCAAAACTGTAGTTACTCCGCCTCCTCCTCCACCTCCAAAGGTAGTACCATCATTGCCTGAACTATTAGCAAGAATATTGCTATCAATAGCACCACCACCTGCGCCGCCTCCAACACCAGCTCCTGAACCGCCAGCTCCTGAACTAATTAGCAAACCCGTAGCACCGCCAGAACCTGAATTACCATTAGAGCCCGTAGTTCCCAAATAAGTACCACCAGCACCTCCAACTGGTGTCCCCCCGGCAGTATTTCCTTTTCCTCCTTTTCCCCCAAACGCTTTAACATCACTCGAAAATCCAGTCACAACAGAATCAAAACCATTACTACCATCAGCTCCTGAACTACCATTAACCGATCCTGCGACCGTTATGGTTAAAGATGCACCCAAAGACACTGTAAATGTACTTTCAGCATAAGCTCCACCACCACCTCCGGCACCACCTCTGGCTAGCCCAAGGCCAGCATTAGTCGAACCTCCTCCTGCTCCACCACCTCCCCATGCTTGTACTTTTACACTTAGACCCGCTGCAGCCGGAATAATAAAAGCCCCCGAAGCAGGTGTATAGGTGAACGTCTGTCCATTCACTTCCATTTGTAAAAAAACACAAAAAATAAGCAAGAGTAAATTTCTTCTCATAACCCACTTCTTTTAAATTTTATCAATCCAAAATTCAAGACTAACAGTCCCCTATTAAAAATCAATTTATTATGATTTCTAAGACTGCGACAATAGCTTTACCAAAAAACACCTTTATTCATAGACTGCTCAAAAAAAAACCTCATAAAAAGCTAGTCGTTCTTCAGTAAAACATAAACAAATAGGATTATACAAAAAACGATTAAATGCTGTTTTAATTAGATGAAATGCGTTATTATTTATAAAAAGTAATATTTGTATGATTCCAAATATAAAAAATTTACTTATAAATTAAAAAAAAGATAAAATGAATTTCAAATGGATCTTTATCCTGCATATACACTAAGTTGTTGAAAAATAAAATAGTAAGATTTTTTAAAACCGGAATAGCTTACAAGTAGATCAAAAAGTTTTGTTTGCAATACAACAATTATTGTCTGTACAGTATACTGGAAAAAAAGGTAACCCCTAATCCAATTTTAATTGAACAGTGTAAATTGATAACCAACACATTTATAAAATTCATTTTATTCGATAAAAATCAGCTAATTACAATTAGATTATAATTTCAATTTCCTTCGAATTTAAATGGAAACCTAAATTGGTCAACGGTACTGGAATTTACATTTAGTATTGGGCAACATTAAATTACCTGCGATTTATGGTCAATTATGCTTAATTCAACAGCTTAGTATTATTTATGATTAATTCAATCTTTATAATGATTAAAGTAATCTGACTCATTTATGCTTCAATATTTCTAAAAAAGAGACTGATATCTGTGCATTCTGAAAAGTGGTTTTGCATTTTGGGCAGCCTGGGCCAAGTACTTTAATTGTTTTCATTTTTTTACTTAAATTTTGAAAACAGATAGTATTAGGGTACAATTTCTTTATTTATTAATTGTTCCGGATTCACAACTATAGCAACATTTGGTTATAGATTCTGAGGTAGAACACCGCTTAGTAAACGGATAGCCAAATTCCATTTGTCCCTATTGATGCAATATCTTACTGTAGGCGGCGTAATATTTCCTTGGATCAATTCTGCATCTTTCAATTCATTCAAATGCTGGGAAAGGGTTGATTTCGCAATAGGCAATTCATCAGCCATATTACCATGGTAACAACAAGTTTGATTATTGAGTAGTTGTAAAATGGCTATCCTCACCGGATGTGCTAAAGCATTAGCAAAACGGGCAGCTTGTTCTTGTTCTTCTGTGTAATGATTTGTTATTACAGCCGGCATTTTTCATAAAATTATCATGTTCGTAAAAACACGAATAACATAATAATTAATACCGTTTTGCACCAGTATATTTTAGCAAAAGGGACTAATTTTTATTCATTAAAAATTAGTCCCTTTCATGTTTTTAGAGGTGTAAAGCTTTTTTCAAATCCTCGAGAGTAAACTCGGCAGAGACAATTGCGCTTCTGTTTTCAAAATAACTTCGCCTCTTATTTTTATTTGGCGGTTTTCATACACTCTTCAGATAAGTTCCGGCTCATAATTGGTCTCTCTAAAAGGTCTTGAAAATTCGGCATTATATACTTGCCAATACGATTTTTGGGTATAAGCTATCCATAAATCACCTTTTCCAAAAATATTTTGTGCTAT